>Ga0137407_10000006_pt1 | contig 279786 bp, 301 predicted proteins | sample CZOMad2_2_16fung_FD_108410 | JGI IMG/M metagenome (GOLD analysis project Ga0137407, IMG submission 108410) | Vadose zone soil fungal communities from Angelo Coast Range Reserve, California, USA - CZOMad2_2_16fungal (Illumina Assembly) | ecosystem: Environmental > Terrestrial > Soil > Vadose... | reverse complement strand
CAAGCTGCTCAACTTCACCGCAGTTGCCTTGAACCGATCTCCGTACCTGTCGATCTTGCGCGGACTTGCCTTTGCCACAACCACCTCCAGCCGTTAGGCCGAGGTGTCAACTAAATCGGGGGAAGCTTGAGGTCCGTGTTCATCGGCCGGTTAGGCGGTTGGTTGCAGGATGACCACTAAGGGCTGCCGATAAGCTCGAAGCCGGCACCCTTCCAGCGCTCGCCCTTGCTCGGGTCCGAGATGAACTTGACGAAGGCTAAAGCGGCGTCGGGTGTGGCATTGTAAGTAGGAATGGCAGTGCCATAGACGACGAAGCTCTGCAGCGTAGGGGGCAACAATCCCACCAGCGTGATGCCTTTGACTGTCTGCACTTCGCTGACGAGATGGAACCCGAAGTCCGCCTCGCCGTTAGCGACCAGCTCCGCCCGACCCGCGCCCTTGACGATCAATTTCGGCCGCACCTCATCGGCGATACCGAGTTGGGCAATCGCTCGGTTGAGGTGACCGCCGATCGGGAGGTTCGGATCGGGCCATGCGATTGCTCGAGCACTGAGCAGCATCTTGCGCACGGCTTCGGCCGTGGAGATATCTGGCGGCGTTGTGCCCTGACGCACAATGACTCCGATACCCACACGGGCCAGGACGATGCGGCCTTCGGTGCGCAGCGGGACGGCCTTCTCCGTTGCGGCAATCAAGAGTACCGGGAGCACGATCACATCGGCCCTTTCGCCCGCCGCAAGTTTCTGTTGAGTCTCGCTCACAATTCGGAAGGTGAACTCCACCCGGTGGCCGGTAGCCTGCTCGAATTCCGGGCCGAGCTGTCGCAGCATCTCCTGAGGAGCACCACCGCTGAATACGCGGATATCCGCTGCGGTTGCCTCCCCGGTCAACGATATGAGTGCAAGCAGTGGCCCACTGACGACTCGCAGCGTAAGGACTGCGCGCCGCAGGATCGCATTCGGTACTTTCATTAGCTCTCCTTGAGAAAAAGAAATGGCGCACGCTCTGATCAAGCATTCGTCGGGTGACCCTCAACTCGTATAAAGGATCACAATCGTTTGCTAGACCGCCTAACGGCCGCATTGTGCCGCGCTGTAGAAGGCACGCAGCGCCGGCACGCAAGCGGAATCTTTCCCCGATTTCATTGACAGCCTGTTTTGCGAGCCTGCCGTTCAAACGTCGCAGGCGACACTACTTGCGACGCCGGCTATGCGCGTCGGCTTCGAGCACGATGACTACAAAAGCGATGATCAGGCTCGCGAGAGCGACGATCGGATCCCACATCTCAGAGATTCTCCAATTCGCGAATCTTACGCGCCCCCGCCACTGCTAGCAGGTACAGATCCGAGCCGATGGCATTGCTTGTCTGGGAAATCCAGGCGATGAGCGGGGCATCTACGGCGGCTAACACCGCAAAAAGCACTTTCAGCCAACCCACTTCTTCCTTGGCGCTGTCGACTGTGGCCATGCTTTCTGAACGCGGCGGCGGCCGACGCGTTGAGCAACCTTAGTCAGAGTCAGTTCCGCAGACGTTCGTGCACCACCATTTCAAGCCAGATGAGAATAACGGTGGTAAGCCCAATGAACATTGCTACCAGCGGTATCCATACCTCGCTTGCCCCGGGTACTAGCCAAAGTATCAGCCCCAGCGTAGCTACTGCAGCAACAATCACAAGCATGGTAGCGGCAGGCGACGTTGACTCTTAGACCGCGATCGGCGCCTTGATGGCGGGATGCGGCTCGTAGCCCTCGAGCGTGAAGTCCTCGTACTGGAATTCGGCGAGCTCGCGTCGCGCGGGGTCGAGGCGCATGCGCGGGAAGGCGCGCGGCGTGCGGGTGAGCTGCTCGCGCGCCTGATCGAGATGATTCAGATACAGGTGAGCGTCGCCGAGCGTGAGGACGAATTCGCCGGGCTGGAGATTCGTCACCTGCGCCACCATCAGCGTGAGGAGCGAATAGGAGGCGATGTTGAACGGCACGCCGAGGAAGAGGTCGGCGCTCCTCTGGTACATCTGGCACGAGATGCGGCCGTCGGCGACCCAGAACTGGAACAGGGCGTGGCAGGGCGGCAGCGCCATCTTGTCGACGTCGGCGGGGTTCCAGGCGCTCACCAGGTGCCGGCGCGAATCCGGTTTTTTTCTCAATGAAGAAATAACCTGCGCGATCTGGTCGATCTCGCGTCCGTCGGGCGTGCGCCAGTGGCGCCACTGGTAGCCGTAGACCGGGCCGAGCTCGCCGCGCTCGTCGGCCCATTCGTCCCAGATCGTGACGCCCCGCTCCTGCAGCCATTTCACGTTGGTGTCGCCGCGCAGGAACCAGAGCAGCTCGTAGATGATCGACTTCAGGTGCAGCTTCTTCGTCGTGAGGAGCGGGAAGCTCTTGTCGAGTGCGAAGCGGAGCTGCCGGCCGAACACCGAGAGCGTGCCGGTGCCGGTGCGATCGGACTTGCGCGCGCCGTGCGCAAGCACATCCGACAGAAGATCCAGATAGGCGCGTTCGGTCATGGGATGAGAGTCAGAGCGTGATCGAGCCGACGAGATCGGAGGCGCTCTTGAAGCGGTCGGCCGGGTCCTTGGCGAGCATGCGTTCGAGCAGCGGCTGGTGCGCGGCGAGCGCCTCGGGGAGCTTGGGCGGTGGCGCGGTGACATGCATGCGCATCAGGTCGGCCGGGCCGGCCGAGGCGTAGATGCGCTCGCGCGTCAGCATCTCGTAGAGGATCGCGCCCAGGCTGTAGATGTCGGAGCGAGCATCGACCGGTTTCCCCAGGCATTGTTCGGGGCTCATGTAGCGCGGCGTGGCGAGCAGGCGCTGCTGGCCGGTGAGCGTGGAATCGATGGCCAGATCCTTGGCGAGGCCGAAGTCGACGATCACCGGTCGGCCGTCGGCGCGAAAGAGGATGTTGGCGGGCTTCAGATCGCGATGGATGATGCCGCGCGCGTGGATCGCGTCGAGCGCGCGCGCGATCTGCGCCGTGACGCGCAGCGCGGAGCGGGGCGTCATGCCTTCGTGGATGCGCGCTGCCAGCGTGCCTGAGGGCAGGAATTCCATCGCGATATACGGATGGTCGCCGGTGAAACCCTGGTCGTAGATGCGCGCCACGTGCTCGATCTCGAGCTTGGCGAGCAGCTTGTACTCGCGCACGAAGCGCTCGAGGAACACCTTGTCGTGCCGCACGCGCGCATCGAGCACCTTGAGCGCGACGCGCAGGCCGTCGAAGTCGCGCTCGGCGAGATAGACCTGCGCCTGGCCGCCTTCGCCGATGCGCGCGAGCGTGGTGAAGCCGGGAACCAGCACCGCGGGTTGCTGCGCTTCCATCGGCCGTATACTGCCATCATGCTGAAGCTTTTTGGCGGCGGCGCCGATCACCCGATGAGAAATCCGAAGGAGGCGCGCCGCATTCTCGACGCGCTGCCGGCCGATGACATCAAGGCGCTGGAAGAGCTCGCGCACTGGCTCGAGTCGGTGAGCGCGGTCGATGGCTTCAAGCCCGCCGAGCGCGCGGCGCTGCTGATCTCGATCGACGATGCCGCGCAGCCGCGCCAGCGCAAGGTGTCGCGCGACTACGCCGGCGCGGCGCGGCCTTCGCGTTACCTGGAAAACCGCATGTGGACGCAGCTCCACGAGTACTGGAAGCAGGCGGGGCTCGCGTTCGGCCGCATGCTCGACGCGGCGGCGCAGGCGCCGAAGTCGCTCGAGCCGAAGACGCTCGCGGTGGTCGCGACGCGCGCGTTGCGCGCGCCGGCGCAGCAGCTCAAGTGGCAGCACATGCGCTACGGGCCGGTCGATCCGGCGGTGTGGGGCATGCTGAACAAGGTCTTCGCCTTCTGCGAGGCGCGCGGCCTCGCCGACGGCAAGCTGGCGCCTTATCCCTCGAGCGGCGAGACCTCGCCGCGCCAGGAATTCGTCAAGGCGCTGATGTTCAATGCGAGCTCGCCCGACAGCCTGCTCGCCGCCGAAGTCGATCTCGCCGAGCGCGTGATCGCCGATCTCGCGCCGGGCTTCGTGCTGGCGAACGCGCCCGGCGCAGGGCTCATGTACTGGACCGACCTCGGCCGCGCGATGGCGCCGCTGCGCATCGTCAAGCCGCCCGAGGCATCGCCGGGATTGCGCTGCTTCGGCCCGGGCAACGCGCTCGCCAGCCTGCAAAGCATGGTGCAGCGCGTGGAGGCGACGCGCGAGCTGCCACCGAACGTCGGCACGACGCCGGATCCCGAAGCGGCGCTCGAGGTGCTGCGCCATCTCGCGGTGCTGTGGTCGCCCGAGCCGCCCGAGCGCAAGCACGCGCGGCACAGCGTGAAGTCGCGCCTCACCATCGCGCACGGCTTCGCCGGCGTGCTCGAGGCCGTGGGCGATTCAGGCGGCTCGCTCGATTTCGAGCAGAAGGCGACCGAGAGCTGGGTGGTGGAGAACGTCAGCGCCGGCGGCTTCGGCGCGCTCGTGCCGCAGGCGAAGGGTGATTGGCTGCGCGTCGGCACGCTGCTCGCCATGCAGCCCGATGGCGGCAACAACTGGCTGGTCGGCGCCATCCGGCGCGTGAGCCGCACCTCGGCGCAGGAAGCGCGCGTCGGCATCGAGACGCTGTCGCGCGCGCCCAAGGTGATGAAATTCCGCGTGCGCGGCCTCGGCGAGGAGACCGCCATCCTGCTGCCGGCGGCGGTGCTCGGCTCGGGCGAAGTGGCGATTGCGCTGCGCGCCGGGGTCTATCCGCCCGGACAGAACCTCGAGGCGAGCGTCGGCGCGAAAGAGCACGTCTACATGCCGCAGGGCGGCGCGGAACGCGCGGAAGACTACGAGCTCGTCAGATTTAGGGAAATGATCAGAGAATCCTGATCAAAGGGCGCGAGATTCTCCGCGAGTTCTGAACAGAAACACCTCGCTCGTCCGCTGCGGCTCGGCAGTCCTGACGGTGATGGTGCGCTCAGGTTGCCAGTCGCCCATGCGATGCCAGTGCGACACCACCCGTGTCCCCGGCGGCAATTCGCGCTCGAGCTTCGGCCGCAATGCGAGGTTCAGATCGGCAGACAGAAACAGCATCACCACGGTGGCCTCCGACAGATCCGCCTTCATCGCGCCCTGCTCGCGGAAGCGGATCCGCTCGAGGACGCCGGCCGCGGCCGCGTTGTCGCGTGCTTCCGCAATGCGCCGCGGATCGATGTCGACGCAAACGCCGCGCGCGCCGTAGCGCTCGCCGCCGCGATCACGATGCGGCCGTCGCCGCAGCCCAGGTCGTAGACCACGTCCTTGTCGGTGACCGCCGCGAGCTCGAGCATGGCGTTCACCACCTCCGGCGCGGAGGGCTCGTAGCGCACGAGGATCGGCGCCTCCTCGAGGGAGACGCACCCCGCCAACCATAGGGCCGCCAGATACCGCGGTAACAGCAGCGTGACTAGACGACTTTGGAGAAGAAGGCGGAAATATCCGCGATCTCGGGAGCGCATACCGAGTGGGGCATCGGGTAGTCGTGCCATTCGATCTTGTAGCCGAGCTTCTCGAGGTGCTCGCGCGACGCACGCGCCCGCGACATCGGGATCAGGTCGTCGTGCTGCCCGTGCGCCATGAAGATCGGCAAATCGCGATTCGCCTCGCTGCGTTCGGCGGCCAGCGTGGCAGCTAGCGGCAGGTACGTGGAGAGCGCGACTACGCCCGCCAGCCGCTCCGGGTAGCGCAGCGCCGTTTGCAGGGCGATCGCCCCGCCCTGGGAGAAGCCGGCGAGCACGACTTTCGATGCGGGCAGCGCTTGGGCACGAATCAGCTCCTCGGTGATCTTCTGCGAGGCGCGCAGGCCCGCCTCGTCCTCGGGGCCGCCCCCCAGCTGCAGGATGTCGTACCAGGCGCGCATGCGCATGCCCCGGTTGATCGTCACCGGCCGCATCGGCGCGTGCGGGAAGACGAAGCGCAGCGCTTTCGCGAGCCGCAGCTCGGGGACGATCGGCTCGAAATCGTGCCCATCCGCGCCCAGGCCGTGCAGCCAGATGACCGCCGTCTCGGGCTTCGGCCCGGTCTCGATGCGGATCGCGTCGACGCTCAAAGGATGCGCCCGAACCACGCGAGCGACAGGCCGGCCGCGGCGATGAGGAGCGCCGCCGCGGCAGCGGCGAAGAACGCCGTCACCTCGGTCTGCTCGCGCTGCAGGACGAATTTCGCCGTGAGGTTGTCGTAGATCTTCTTCAGCTCGGCGCCGCTCGTGGCGTGGAAGTACTCGGCGTTGGTGACCCCGGCAACCGCCTTCAGCGTCTCCTCGTCGAACATCATGTAGATCGAATAGCCCTCGACCTGGATCGGTGCGCCCTGCGCGCTGCCGAAGCCGACGGTGTAGACGCGCACGCCGCGGTCGGCCGCCATGCGCGCCGCCTGCACCGGATCGGGTCCGATCGTGCGCCGGCCGTCGGTGAGGAGGATGATCGCCGCGTTCGGGTTCGAGCCCGGCGGCACCGGCGGTTTCGCTTCCTTGCCGGGAACGCGCTTGCCGAACGACTCGACGTCGATGCCCTCGTTCGGGAAGAGCGCCGCGAGCGCGATGATGATGCCGCTGCCGATCGCCGTGTGGCGGTCGAGCTGCAGCCGGTCGATGGCCGCGACCAGCTCATCGCGATCGTGCGTCGGCTGCTGGATCACCGCGGCGGTGCCGGCGAACGAGACGATGCCCAGGCGCACATCGCCCGGCTGTTCCTTGATGAACGCCTTGGCCGCGGCCTGCGCCGCGGCGAGGCGCGTCGGCAGCACGTCGGCGGCGCGCATGCTGAGCGAGACGTCGATCGACAGGATGATGGTGCGTTGCTGCGAGGGCAGGGTGAGAAGCGCCGTCGGGCGCGCCGCAGCGATGGCTGCGACAGCGAGCGCCGTGCAATAGAGCGCAGGCGGCAAGTGCTTTTGCCAGCGGCTCGCTTTGGGCATGACTGCGGCCATCCCCGGAACGGCTTTCGGCCGGCGGGCATGGAACGCCGCCGCCAGCAGCGGCGCGGCGAGAGCGAGGAAGAGCCCTTCGGGCCAGAGGAAATTCATCGCTTGCCTCATTTCCTCCGCGTGGCCGACTTCGGACGGAACGCCTTCACCACCGCTTCGTGCGTCTCGATGTAGGGCCCGCCGATCAAGTCGATGCAGTAGGGCACGGCGGCGAAGATCCCCGGCACCTCGGGCAGGCCCTGCAGCGTCTCGCGGATCGATTTCGGCTGCCCGGGCAGGTTGATGATCAGCGCCCCTTTACGAACCACCGCCACCTGGCGGGACAGGATCGCCGTCGGCACGAACTTCAGGCTGATGGCGCGCATCTGCTCGCCGAAGCCGGGCATCACCTTGTCGGCGACCGCGAGCGTGGCCTCGGGCGTCACATCGCGCGGCGCCGGGCCGGTGCCGCCGGTCGTGAGCACGAGATGGCAGCCGCGCTCATCCACCAGTTCCTTCAGCGTCTTCTCGATCACCGGCTGCTCATCGGCGATGAGGCGCGTCTCGTCCCGCCATTTCGGCGCGGCGATGGCCGAGCCCAGCCATTCCTTCAGCGAAGGAATGCCTTCGTCCTTGTAGACGCCGGCGGATGCGCGGTCGCTGATGGAGACCAATCCGATGACGAGCTCTTCACTCATGAATTAGCGACAGACCCCATTTTTCCACCCGGCGAATAATAGGGTCTGTCCCCATTTTCAGCGTGACTTCAGCCCGGAGTAGCGGTTCCAGCGTCAAGCGATTTCAGCAGCCTGAAAAGCTCGCGGAATGCGCGCGGCGGCTTGCCTTCCTTCTGCTCGCGTCGCACGTTGCGGATGAGGGTGCGCAGTGCCTGCAGGTCGGCGCCGGCATGCTGGGTACCATAGGCGGTGAGGGCTGCGTCATCGGCGAGCAGCTTCTCGCGCAGCGCCTCGAGGCGCCGATGCCGCGCGGCTTCCTGCGCCGAGCGGCCGACGAGGATATCGAGCTGGGCGCGGATCGGCAGCGGATCGACGTCGCGCATCAGGCGCCCGATGTATTGCATTTGCCGGCGCCGCGCCTCGTGGGTCTTGATGCGCTTCGCCGCGAGCACCGCGTCGCGCAGCCGCTCGGGAATCTGCAGGTCCGTGATTTGTGACTCTGCAAGCGCAACCAGCTCCACGCCGAGCGCCTGCAGCTCGTGCATCTCCTGCTTGCGCTTGGTCTTGCTGACCGAGGGAACCGCCGACATCGCGGTTATTATAGGAGCGGGGGGTAACCTCCCCCGCACCCCCTAGATAGCGCCTCATGCCGAAGCCCCACGGTTTTACCTTCAATGCGGCCGAGTTCCACGACATGGCCGAGCAAGTGCTTGCACGCGCGAAGCGCGCCGGCGCCAGCGGCTGCGAGTGTGAGGTGTCGGAAGGCTTCGGCCTCACCGTCACAGTCAGGAAGGGCAAGCCCGACACCATCGAGCACAACCGCGACCGCGCCATCGGCGTGACGATCTATCTCGGCGATCGTCCCAAGGCGCGGCGCGGCCACGCCAGCACTTCGGATGTCTCGCCGGCAGCGCTCGAGCAGACGGTTGATGCTGCCCTGGCCATCGCGCGTCACACAGCAGAGGACGACTGCGCCGGGCTGCCGGATGCCGAGCTCCTCGCCAAGAAGGCGCCGGATCTGGATCTGTTTCATCCCTGGGCGCTCGACACCGAGGAAGCGATCGCGCTCGCCAAGCGATGCGAGGACGCGGCATTCGCCACCGCGCCGGTGATCAAGAACTCCGAAGGCGCCACGGTCTCGACGCAGCAATCGCAATTCCTCCTCGCCAACAGCCTCGGGTTCCGCGGCGGGTTTCCCGGCTCGCGGCATTACCTCTCGTGCTCGGTGATCGCCGAGGAGAAGGGCCTCATGCAGCGCGACGACTGGTATTCGGCCTCGCGCGTGCCGCGCAAGATCGCCGAGCCGCGTGCCCTCGGCCGCTACGCCGCGCAGCGTGCCGCCTCGCGCCTGCGCGCGCGCAAGATCGCCACTTGCCAGGCGCCGGTGCTTTACGAGGCGCCGGTCGCGATCGGCCTGCTCGGCCATTTCGTCTCCGCGGTGAACGGCGGCAATCTCTACCGCAAGACGACGTTCCTGGTCGACAGCCTGGAGAAGGAAGTTTTCTCGCGCCACGTGCAAATCGACGAGCGGCCTTTCCGGCGCCAAGGGTCGGCGAGCACGCCCTTCGACGACGAAGGCGTCGCCACGCATGAGCGCAGCGTCGTGCGCGACGGTGTGCTGCAAGGCTATTTCCTCGGCAGCTATTCGGCGCGCAAGCTCGGCATGAAAAGCACCGGCAACGCCGGCGGGCACCACAACCTGATCCTGAAATCCGACGGCCCCGATTTCGCCGGCATGCTGCGCAAGATGGGCCGCGGCCTGCTCGTCACCGAACTGCTCGGACAGGGGATCAATCTCGTGACCGGCGACTATTCGCGCGGCGCCGCGGGCTACTGGGTGGAGGGCGGCGAGATCCAGTTCCCGGTGGAAGAGATCACCATCGCGGGCAACCTGCGCGACATGTTCAAGGGCATCGTCGCGGTCGGCGGCGACGTCCTTGCGCGCAGCGGGCGCGAGAGCGGCTCGATCCTGATCGAGCGCATGACCATCGCCGGCGAGTAGTGTCTGGGCAGCCCGACCGCAAGGTCGGGCTCAGTGGACGGACGATCTACCTGCGGACGATTCCGGAACGGAAGGCTCCGCCGCCGAAATGAGCCCGTTCTGGTCGAGCGCGGCGAGGAAGTCGCCGATCGAGTGCCAGAACTCCTCGCGGTTCTCGACCCCCGAGTGGCCCGCGCCGCGAAGCAGGACCGTCTTGGCAAGACCACCCCAGACGCGCGCCAGCGCCATGCCGTTCTTGACCGGCGTGACCCGGTCCTTCTCCGCCAGCAGAAACAGCGCCGGCGCAGAGACCATCGGCGCCATCAGCGCCGGGTTGTAGTGGCTCTGCACCAGCCAGCCGAGGGGCACCCGGTAGTGCTCCTCGCCGAGCGCGGCCGCGCTGTCGAACGGCGTCGCCAGGATCGCGGCCCGCACCTTGCGCGCCGCCGCCACGGCGATGGCGACGTAGGTTCCGAGGCTGCGGCCCAGGACGACGATGTTGGCGCCGTCGACGTCGGGCCGCGCCAACGCCCAGTCGTAGACGCGCTTCGCATCGTCGAGCACCGTGCGTTCGTTCGGCGAGCCTTCCGACAGACCGAAGCCCCGGTAATTGATGGTGAGCCAGCCCCAGCCGGCGGACGCGTGCGCCGCGGCCACGAACTCGGAGATTTCCTGGCCGATGCCGCCGTAGACGATGACCAGCGGATGGCGCTGGCCCGGGATCCAGTGCTCCGGATGCTTGAGCCAGCCGCGCAGCATGAGCCCATCGGAGGTCGCCACGTCGACGGATTCGACGCGGCGCGTATGCGCGAGTGCCGTGGCGAATCCCTCATCGAGCGCACGCGGCCGGAAGACGAGCTGCGGCTCGAGCGGCTCGAAAAGCGGCGCGACGCACCCGGTCGCGATCGCCGCGGAAGCGCCGACCACGAGGGAGAATAGAATGGCTCGCGCGCGCATATTCTCCCTTGAGACCAGCGCGCTCAACGACTCGTTTCTTTCCTGGGCCGGGCGGGCTATATGCAAACACCCCTGATCATCGAAATCGCCTCCGACGTCATCTGTCCGTGGTGCTACATCGGCAAGCGGCGGTTGGAAAAGGCGCTCGCGCTCCTCGACGGAGAGGTAAAGCCCGACATTCGCTGGCTACCGTTCCAGTTGAATCCCGACATGCCCGCAAGCGGCATGCCGCGCGCCGAGTACCGCAAGGCGAAGTTCGGCTCGCTCGAGCGCGGCCGTGAGCTCGATGCGCGGGTCGCCGCCGAGGGACGCGGCGAAGGCATCGACTTCGCCTTCGAGCGCATCGAGCGGACGCCGAACACGAGTGCGGCGCACCAGCTGATCGACCTCGCGCAGTCGCAGGGCAAGGGTCGCGAGGTCGTCGATGCGCTGTTCCACGCCTACTTCGAGGAGGCGCGCGATATCGGCAATCCCGAGGTCTTGCGGACGATCGCCACCGGCGCCGGAGTGCAGGGCTGGCCAACGCAGGCCAACGCGCAGGCGGTCGCCGAGCGCGAGGAGGGCGTGCGCCATCTCGGCATCTCGGCCGTGCCGACCTTCATCTTCGAGCGCAAGCTCGGCGTCTCGGGCGCCCATCCGCCCGAGGCGCTCGCCGCCGCAATCAAGGAAGCGCTCAGGTAAAGTCGAGGCGCTTCTCGAGCGCCATGCCGTAGATCGCGATCGGCGTGCGCTTGCCGATCTCGAGCGGCGGCAATTCTTCCGCGCCGAGCGTTTGCGCGCTCGCGCCGAGCGCCTTCATGAAGTCGAGCGACAGGATGACCTCACCCGCGCGCGCACGGTGCACCAGGCGCTCGGTCACGCTCACGCAGTCGCCGAAGGCGACGAATTGCTGGTGCGCGATGGGGCCAGCCATGCCGAACACCGCCTCGCCGAGGTGCACCGCGGCCGAGATCGCCGCCGGCAGCCCGTAGTCTTTCTTCCACTGCTCGCCGAGCGTGCCGAACTCGCGCTGCAGGTCTTGTGCGCTCTTCAACGCCTTGTTGGCGAAATCCTTGCGCGCGCCGGTGGCGAACGCCCCGACCAGCATGTCGTTCTGCACCGAGAGCACCTTGCCGGCGTTGGCGGTGACGGTCATCGCGCAGAGCGAGAAGAAGTCGTTCGCCAGCTCGAGCACCTTCTCCGGCGGCAGCACCTCCGAGAGCCGCGTGAAGTTGCGCAGCTCCGCGTTGAGGATCGCCGCCTCGCGGCGTTCAGGATTTGTGGGCGTCATCGCCGGCGGCCGCAATACCGTTCAAGTAATGCTCCCAGACGTGGAGGTTGCGCTCGCATGCTGCCACGACGGCATCCTCCATATGCAGCTCGCGTGCGAACTTTTCCACAGCGCGCCACCCCAGGTTCGAATGTTCGATGTCCGCCTCGGTGTGCAGCTCGAAGAATTCGAGCTCGTCGCCCTTCAAGTCGAAGAGCTTGCCCCAGCGCGCGCGCTCGACGCCGAACCAGCCGCGCTTCCTGAATTCGCCCCTGCCGTAGCCCGGCACGTTGACCCGCTCGGCGCAGGTGTTGGCGACGATGCCCTCGAGCCAGTGGCGATTCGCCATCAGGCCTTCCCACGCCGCCCAGCACAGCCCGGTCGAGGGCAGCGGTTTCGCTTTCCGGATCTCGGCGCGCTTGAGCCCGATGCGCACGCCCAGGTCCTCGAGGATCTGCCAGTGCGCGCGCCCGCCGCCGTGGGCGTGGTCGGCGATGACCTCCTCGCTGCAGGCGCCGATGATGCGCATGCGCGTCTCCCAGTCCGGGCAGTTGGTCGCCACCTTCAGCTTGAGGACCGAGTTGCGCTGGCGCGTATTCAGCCGGTGCTGCAGCGCGAACATGCGCGCTCGGCTCCGCGTGATCGGCTCGCGGAACCAGCGGCAGCGCTTTGCGAAATCGTCCACCACCTTGTCCATGCGGGCAACGACGCTCATGCGAGTTCCAACGTGACGCGCTTGTTGCGCTTGCCCTGCGAGCGAATCTTGATGATCTTCAGGAGGCCGATCTCCGCGGTGTTGGCCACGTGCGTGCCGCCGCAGGCCTGCAGATCGATGCCCGGAATCTCGAACAGCCGTGCGTCGAGCTCGGCGTCGGTGATCCACTGCGCCCGGGTGGCGGTGCCGCTACGCACCAGCTCGTTCAGCCGGCCTTCGATCGCATCCTTCACCAGGCGCTCCATCTCGATGTCGAAGTCGAGATGCGCCTTGTCGTCGTTGATGCGCCCGCCGACGGGGTCGAGCCGGGCTCGAGCACATGCGGCACCTGGTCGGGCAGCGGCCCCTTGCGCGTGTCGAGCACGCGCCAGCTTCCGATACGCCCACCATCGCCGGCCTGGCCGCCGCCGAGCGGATAGAACACCGTGCGGTCGAGCTCTACCGCATCACCGTGCACGGCAGTGACGGTCGCCTCGCAGGACTTGAGATAGGCGTCGTCGCGAAAAAGCAGCTCGGCCATCAATGCAGCAGCACGACCAGCGCGACCCCGAAGATCACCAGGGCGCTCGCAGCGAAGAACATCAGCGTGGTCTGCGAGACGTCGGGCAGGTCCAGGTCGCGCGGGATCGGATGACCGAGCTCGTCATGCCCCTCTTCCTCTACCGCCGCTTCCTTCGGCGGCGGCTTGAGGATGTCGGTCGCCTCGTCGTCCACCTTCGGCAGGACGACCGTCGCATCCTCGTCGCCCTGCGCCGCGCCCACCTTGGCGTTGAAGTTGCGGAAGAAGTCGTCGGCGACCTTCTTGGCCGCGGCGTCGACGAGGCGCGAGCCGATCTGCGCGAGCTTGCCGCCGACGCTCGCCTTGACGTCGTAGCCAAGGCGCGTCTTGTCGCCCGCCACGCTCTCGAGGCGCACGTGCGCGCCGCCCTTGGCGAAACCCGCCGGGCCGCCCTGGCCTTCGAAAGAGAGCGCGTACGACTGGAGCGGCTTGATGTCGGAAAGCGTGAGCTTGCCCTTGAACTTGGCGCTCACCGGGCCGACCCGCGCCACCATCAGCACCTGGTATTCGTTGTCGCCGCTACGCTCGATCGATTCGCAGCCCGGCACGCAGACCTTCAGTACCTGCGGATCGTTGAGCGCATCCCAGACCACTTTCTGCGGAGCGGCAATCAGCTGCTCGCCGGTCATTTCCATGCGCGGTGCTCCCCTATAGGCCTTGTGAGCGGTTGATTCAGGGTCCTCGCCAGATCGACGAGGCTTTTCAGATTATGCACAGGAAGGAAGAGGTCGACGTACGGCAGCATGGCGCGCACGCCGGCCGGCCGCGCCTCGAACTTCTCGTAGCGCAGGAGCGGGTTCAGCCACACCAGATAGCGGCTGGACTTGGCGAGGCGCTCCATCTCGCCGCCGAGGCCTTCGCCCGCCTCGCGGTCGAGTCCGTCGGAGACGAGCAGCACGCAGGCATTCTGGCCGAGCGTGCGGCGCGCCCACTTGAAATTGAACTCGCGCAGGCTCGCGCCGATGCGCGTGCCGCCCGACCAGTCCTTGATCGCATCCGCCACCTTCCCCATGGCGACGTCCACGTCGCGATGGCGCAGTTGCCGGGTGATGTTCGTCAGGCGCGTGCCGAACACGAACACACTGACTCTGTCGCGGTCGTTGGTGATGGCGTGCAGGAAGTGCAGGAACATGCGCGCGTACGGGTTCATCGATCCGGAGATATCGCACAGCACGACGAGCGGCGGATGCAGCTCGCGCGGCGCGGCGCGCACGAGCGGGATGATGTCGCCGCCTTCGCGCAGGCTTTCGCGCAGCGACCTTCTCAGGTCGATGCGCCGGCCGTTGCGGTGAGGATAAAAGCGCCGCGTGCGGATCTCGGGCAGCGGCAGGCGCAGCTGCGAGATCATCTTCTTCGCCTCCGCCAGCTCGGCTGCGGACATGGTGTCGAAATCCATGTGCTGCAGGACTTCGCGCGAGGAGAAGGTGAGGCGCGCCTCGAGGTCGAGCTTCTGCTCGCGCGCCGCGTCCTCGCGGTTGCGGTTGAAGAGCGCGTCGGTCAGCCGCTGGCTTTGCTGCTCCTCGGGCTTGGCCGAGCGGCCGTGCGCCTTCGGCAGCAGGAGCTGCATCATGCGCTCGGCGAGCTTGGGGTCGCGCCAGAAGATCTGGAACGCCTGGTCGAAGATCGGCCGCTGCTCCTGGCGCGAGAGCAGCACCGCCGACATCGTCCAGTACCAGTCGTCGCGCCTCAGGAAGTGATTCGGTGCGCTTGCGACCTGCAGCGCCTTCACGCAGTCGACCACGCGGTCGGGGCCGATGCGCAGGCCGGCGGCGCGCAGGAGGCGCGCGAAATGCATGACGTTTTCCGACAGGCGACCGATCAAGCGGCGCCTTGCTGGACGGCCGGCAGCACCGGCGCCTCGCGCGCGAGCTTCTCGATCGCCGGCAAGGCGGCGATGACGTGCTCGCGGAAATAGCGCTCGTGGTTCTTCTCGAGCTCGGCGAGCCAGTAGACGTAGTTCACCATCAGCCCGGCGGAGCGCGACATGCCCGATTCGGACGTGTCGCCCATCCAGTTCAGGCGCTCGAGCGCCGCGCCGTTGCCGAGGTGGAAGCGCGCCACCGCGTCCAGGGGCTCGGGTCCTTGCTTGGCGAGCAGCAGGTAATGCGCGCAGAGGCGCGACAGGAGCCTCTGCAGCGTCTCGGGCACTTCGCCCAAGTGCCACGCCGGGTCTTCGAGGCGCGCCAGCAGCGTCCGGTGCTGCGCGGCAAGCGGCACCTCGCCGAGCCAGCGGCGAAAGCCCGGGATCGGCGACAGCGTGGCGAAGCGCCGCAGGTGCGGGAACTCGCGCTTCAGCTCCTCGGCGACCTGCTTGATCAGCAGATTGCCGAACGAGATGCCGCGCAGTCCCTCCTGGCAGTTGGTGATCGAGTAGAACATCGCGCAGTCGGCGTCGAGCGGCGAGGCGACCGGCGAGCCCTTGTCGAGCAGCGGCTGCACATCGGCGCTCATGCCGCGCGTCAGCGCCACCTCGATGAAGATGATCGGCTCGTCGGGAAGCTGCGGGTGGAAGAAGGCAAAGCAGCGGCGGTCGCCTTCGAGGCGCCGGCGCAGGTCCCACCAGCCGCGGATCGCGTGCACCGCCTCGTACTCGATCAGCTTCTCGAGCACCATCGCCGGCGTGCGCCAGTCGATGCGCTCGAGGCGCAGGAAGCCGCGGTTGAACCACGAGCGCAGGAGGTGCATCAGGTCGAAGTCGATCGCCTTCCACGCGGGATGCGCGCGCAGGCCCTTGAGCAGGGTCTTGCGCATCTCGACCAGCGCCGCCGTGCCGCCGGGGGCCATGTTCAGGCGCCGGAACAGCTCCTGGCGCACCGGCTCGACGATCGCCTGCAGTTCGATCAGCTTCTCGGGCGAGGGATGGTTCTGATAGGCGGCCGCGACTCGCGCCACCGCGTCCGGCGCGGGCGAAAACTCCCTCGCCAGCACATCGAAGAACGCCTCGCGCGCGCGCTCGTCGAGCGCGCGATAGGCGGCCAGCGCGTCGCGCGCGATGGCCAGGCTCGCGTATTCGCCGCTTTCGGCGAGCAGCGCCCGGCACAGCGACAGCAGATCCTGCACGCGCCGCTCGCCGGTGCCGTTGCCGAACAGCCGCCGAAGGAAGGAGCCGGTATTCATCGCGACCCGATCAAGCCGCAGCGGCCGCCTTTGCCTCGTTCACCAGGCGCTCGACTTCCTCGCCGGCGACGCGCTCGAGGTCGTCGCGGTACTTGAGCAGCACGCCGAGCGTGTTGTTCACCGTCTCGGGGTCGAGCGCCACGCGGTCGAGCGCGACCAGGCAGTTCACCCAGTCGATGGTCTCGGCGACGCCGGGCAGCTTGTAGAGCTCGGTCTTGCGCAGCCGCTGCACGAACGCCACCACTTCCTTGGAGAGCGCGGCCGCGGCCTTCGGCGCCTTGCGATGCAGGATCTCGAGCTCGCGCTTCGCGTCCGGGTAGTCCACCCAGTGATAGAAGCAGCGGCGCTTGACCGCGTCGTGGATCTCGCGAGTGCGGTTGGACGTGATGACGACGATCGGCGGCGCCTTGGCCTTCAGCGTGCCGATCTCCGGAATCGTGATCTGCCAGTCGGACAGCACTTCGAGCAGATAGGCCTCGAATGGTTCATCGGTCCGATCGAGCTCGTCGATCAGCAGCACCGGCGAATCACCCTCGAGCGCCCGCGCCAAGGGACGCTTGACCAAAAATTCGTCGGCGTAAATCTGCGCGCCCAGCTTCTTCTTGTCCTTCTCGCCCGCCGCCTCGGCCAGGCGGATCTCGATCATCTGGCGGGAGTAGTTCCACTCGTAGGCCGCCTGTGCAATATCCAGGCCTTCGTAGCACTGCAGGCGAATCAGCTCGCGGCCGAGCGCCTGCGCCACCACCTTGCCGATCTCGGTCTTGCCGACGCCGGCCTCGCCCTCCAAAAACAGCGGGCGTCGCATGGCGAGCGAGAGGAAAAGAGAAGTGGCGAGGCTGCGGTCGGCGACGTACTCGCCCGAAGCGAGCAGCGCCTGGGTCTCGTCGATCGACTTCGGGAATGCCTTGGGCATGGGAAGCGGCTGAAAGGGCGACATTTTCCCGGTTTTGGCGCATCGCCGCCACCGAGGTTCACGCTTGTGGGTGGAGCGAAGACAGCGAAGAATAGGGCGGCCATGACCTCGCGACGGACATTCCTGGCGGGTGCATTGGCGCTCACGGCGGCGCCGCTCGCCGCGCAGGACAAGCCCGCGCTGAAGAGGATCGGCATGCTGGAGACGCTGCCGATCGGGGCGAACAACGCGAACCTCGTCGAGTTTCACAAAGGCATGAGCGAGCTCGGCCACGAGGAAGGCAAGACCTATCTCGTCCTTTACCGCTCGGCCGAGGGCCGCGGCGAGCGCTTTCCCGCGCTGGCCGCCGAGCTCGCCAAGCAGAAGCTCGATGTGTTCCTCACGCGCGGCACGCCGGCGACGATTGCGGCCCGCGACATCGGCGGCGGCATCCCGATCGTCGCTTCGGCGGTGGCCGATCCGCTGGAAATGAAGCTCGTCGCCAGCCTGGAAAAGCCCGGCGGCAACGTCACCGGCCTCACGAGCTCGGTGAACGAGCTCGGCGCCAAGCGCATGGAGCTCCTGAAGGCCGTTGCGCCGGGCATCAAGCGCGTCGGCGCGCTCACCAATCCCGACAATCCGGCGTCGGCGGCGAGCTGGAAGGTGATCGAGGGAGCGGCGCCGGCGCTCGGCCTGCAGGCCGAGGCAATCGACGTGCGCAAGCCCGAAGAGCTCGAGGACGGCCTCGAGGAGGCGGTGAAGAACGGCGTCGACGCGCTCATCATCGGCCTCGAGACGCTGGCGCAGGCCTACCAGAATTTCATCCTCGAGTTCACGGCGCGCAGCCGCGTGCCGGCGGCGTTTGCGGCGCGCAGCTTCGTCGAGGCGGGAGGGCTGCTGTCCTACGGCGTGTTCTATCCCAACATGTACTACCGCGCGGCCTCCTACGTGGACAAGGTCCTGAAGGGCGCGAAGGCCGCCGACCTGCCGATGGAGCGCGCGAGCAAGTTCGAGCTCGTCATCAACCGCAAGACCGCGCGTGCATTGAAGCTCACCATCCCGCCCGACCTCTTCCTGCGCTCGGACGAAGTCATCGACTGAAAAAACAAAAGGCCCGCGGGAGCGGGCCTTTGAATTTGGGGTCCGTTCCTGAGTTACTTCAGGGCGGCCTCCACCGCGCGCTTCGCCATCACGGTGATGAGGTGCGCGCGGTACTCGGGCGAAGCATGCAGATCGTTGTTGAGGCCGTCGGGCTTCACCTTGATGCTCGCTACCGCCTCGGGCGCGAACCTGGCGGAGAGCGCCTTCTCCATCTCGGTCTGGCGGAAGGCGCTCGCACCGGCGCCGGTCACGCCGACCCGCACCTCATTTTTACCGCTTACGGAGCCGAAGTCGGCGACGTACACGCCGACGAGCGCGAAGCGCGAGGCGGGGTTCCTGAACTTCATGTAGGCCCCGCGCTTCGGCACCTGGAATGAAATCGACGTGATCAGCTCACCCGGTTCGAGCGCGGTCTCATAGAGACCTTTGAAGTACGAATCGGCGGCGATCTTGCGCTTGTTGGTCGTGACGGTCGCGTTCAGCGCCAGCACCGCAGCCGGGTAATCAGCCGCCGGGTCACTGTTCGCGATCGAGCCGCCGAGCGTGCCCATGTGGCGCACCTGGCGGTCACCGATCAACGCAGCCATCGCGGCGAGGGAAGGGATCGCTTTCTTGACGTCGGCGGAACCCGCGACCTCGGCGTGCCGGGTCATGGCGCCGATCTCGACCGCGCTGCCCGATACCTTGATGCCGGTGAGATCCTTGATCGTGCCGAGGTCGATGAGATCCGAGGGCGAGGTGAGGCGCAGCTTCATCGCCTGCACCAGGCTCTGCCCGCCGGCGAGGTAGCGGCCCTCGCTCTTCTGCTGCGCGAGCCCGAGCGCATCCTGGGTGCTGGCGGGACGGTGGTACTGGAATGAGTGCATCGTGTCTCCTTAAGCGGACCTGTGCATCGCGCGCCACACGCTCTGCGCGGTGGCGGGCATGGGAACATCCTTCACGCCGAGCGCATCGGTGATCGCGTTCATCACCGCCGCGGGCGCGCCGATCGCGCCGGCTTCGCCGCAGCCTTTCACGCCGAGCGGGTTGTGCGTGCACGGCGTCTCGCGCGTGTCGACCTTGAAGAGCGGCAGGTCGCTCGCGCGCGGCAGGCAGTAATCGGCGAAGGAGCCCGTGATCAGCTGCCCCGTCTCGTCGTAGGCACAGCCTTCGGTCAGCGCCTGCCCGATGCCCTGGGCGAGTCCGCCGTGCACCTGGCCCTCGACGATCATCGGGTTGATGATCTTGCCGAAGTCGTCGACCGCGGTGAAGGCGACGATCTGCGAGGCGCCGGTCTCGCGATCGACCTCGACCTCGCAGACGTAGCTGCCCGCCGGGAAGGTGAAGTTGGCCGGATCGTAGAACGCGTTCTCGTTCAAGCCGGGCTCGAGCTTATCCAGCGGATAGTTGTGCGGCACGTACGCGGCGAACGCGACTTCGCCGAAGGTCTTCTTCTTGTCGGTGCCCGCCACCTTGAACACGCCGCGGTCGTACTCGATATCGCCCTCGGAGGCTTCCAGCAGATGCGCCGCGATCTTCTTGCCTTTGGCGATGACCTTGTCGAGTGCTTTCACGATCGCGCTCCCGCCGACCGCGATCGAGCGCGAGCCGTAGGTGCCCATGCCGAAGAGCACCTTCGATGTATCGCCGTGCACGATGTCGACCTGCTCGACGCCGAGGCCGAGGCGATCGGCGACCACCTGCGCAAAGGTCGTCTCGTGCCCCTGGCCGTGCGCATGCGAGCCGGTGAAGACCGTCACCGTGCCGGTCGGATGGACGCGGATCTCGCCGGCTTCGAAAAGGCCCGCACGAGCGCCGAGGCTGCCGGCGACGTTCGAGGGCGCGATGCCGCAGGCCTCGATGTAGCACGCATAGCCCAGGCCGCGGCACTTGCCGCGCTTCATCGACTCTTCCTTGCGGTTCACGAAGTTCTTCACGTCGGCGATCTTCATCGCCGCATCCAGCGTCGCCGCGTAGTTGCCGGTGTCGTAGCACAGCGCAACCGGCGTCTGGTAAGGGAACTCGGTGATGAAGTTGCGCCGCCGCAGCTCGACCGGGTCGATCTTCATCTCGCGCGCCGCGGTCTCGACCAGCCGCTCGACCACGTAGGTGGCTTCCGGCCGGCCCGCGCCGCGATAGGCGTCGACCGGCGTCGTGTTGGTGAACACGGCGGTGACCTCGCAGTAGATCGCCGGGGTCTTGTACTGGCCGGCGAGCAGCGTGGCGTAGAGGATCGTCGGGATGCACGAAGCGAACGTCGAGAGGTACGCCCCCATGTTGGCGGTGGTGCGCACGCGCATCGCCAGGAACTTGCCGTCCTTGTCGAGCGCGAGCTCGGCGAGGGTGACGTGGTCGCGGCCGTGGGCGTCGGAGACGAACGCCTCCGAGCGATCGGAGGTCCACTTGACCGGCCGCGCCAATTGCTTCGAGGCCCACGTGACGACCACATCCTCGGCGTAAAGGTAGATCTTCGAGCCGAAGCCGCCGCCGACATCCGGCGCGACGACGCGCACCTTGTTCTCCGGCAGGCCGAGAACGAACGCGGTCATCAAGAGGCGCTCGACGTGCGGGTTCTGGCTCGACACATAGAGCGTGTAGCTGTCGTCCGCACGCGAGTAGCTCGCATTCGCGGAGCGTGGCTCGATCGCGTTCGGTATCAGCCGGTTGTTGACGAAGTCGAGCTTCGTCACGTGCGCCGCCTTGGCGAACGCGGCATCGACGACGTTCTTGTCGCCGAGTGCCCAGACGTAGCAGGTGTTGTCCGGCGCGACCTCATGCAATGCCGGGCCGTTCTTCGCCTTGGCGGCGCTGACCACCGCCGGTAGCGGCTGGTAGTCCACTTCGACCAGCTCTGCGGCATCGCGCGCCTGTGCGGCGGTCTCGGCGACCACCACGGCGACGCGCTCGCCGACGTGGCGCACCTTGCCCTGCGCGAGCGGCGGGTACGGCGGCTCTTTCATCGGCTGGCCTTTGACATCCGTGATGAGCCAGCCGCACGGCAGGCCGCCGACTTTGGCGGCGGCGAGATCGGCGCCGGTGAACACGGCGACCACGCCCGGCGCTTTCCTGGCCTTCTCCGTCTTGATCGAACGCAGCGTCGCATGAGCATGCGGCGAGCGCACGAACGCGGCGTGGGTCTGCCCGGCGAGGGCTACGTCATCCGTGTACTGTCCGGCGCCGGTGAGAAAGCGGTAGTCCTCTTTGCGGGGGACGCGCGCTCCGATCAACGATGTGCTCATTGCGGCCTCCCATTATTTGGACGCGGCCATGGCGCGCGCGCCGGCCATGATGCTTTTGACGATGTTGTGATAACCCGTGCAGCGGCACAGGTTGCCTTCGAGGCTCTCGCGCACTTCCTGCTCGGTCGGGCTCGGATGGCTTTTCGCGAAATCGAGCGCGTTCATCACCATGCCGGGCGTGCAGAAGCCGCACTGCAGGCCGTGGTTTTCCTTGAAGGCCGCTTGCATCGGATGCAAGGTTCCGTCGGCGTGCGCGACGCCCTCGATGGTGAGGATGTCGGCGCCTTCGGCCTGCATGGCGACGATCGAGCAGCTCTTGATCGCTTTGCCGTTCATCTGGACCGTGCAGGCGCCGCACTGCGCCGTGTCGCAGCCCACATGCGTGCCGGTCAGACGCAGGTTTTCTCGGATGAGCGTGACGAGGAGTGTCCGTTCCTCGATTTCAGCGGACACCGGCTTACCATTGACCTTCATGGATACCTTGACCGACATGCTGGCCTCCTCGAGCGCAACCGTGGGGACGAAGATGCTAGCCAACGGAAATGCGCAGGGCAAGAGCGTATGATTCGGGCCGCAGGCAGGGTTGCAATTTCACGCAGCGCATCCGGATTTCATCGCGAACGACAACCTCCGCCCATTCCCATGAGACTCCTCATCGTCGAGGACGACGCCCCGCTCGCCTCGGGCTTGCGCCGGATCCTGGAAGCGGAAGGGCACGCGGTGGATGTCACGTCGCGGGGCGAGCAGGCCGTGCTCGCCGCCGCGCAGGAGCGTTTCGACCTCGTGATCCTCGACATCGGCCTGCCGCAGATGGACGGCTTCGAGGTGCTGCGGCGCCTGCGCGCCGGGTCGCCGGAAAAGAACGGGCCGCTGCCGGTGCTCGTACTCACCGCGCGCGATGCGGTCGACGACCGGGTGCGCGGCCTGGACCTCGGCGCGGACGACTACATGGTGAAACCGTTCGCCATGCCGGAGCTCACGGCGCGCGTGCGCGCGCTGCTGCGCCGCTCGCAGGCGCACGGCGGCCCGCGCATCGTGCACGGGCCGCTCGCGCTCGATACCGTGGCGCGCCGCGCATTCCTGAAAAACGAGCCGCTCGAGCTCGCGGCGCGCGAGTGGGCCGTGCTTGAGGTGCTGCTCGGCAAAGTGGAGAAGATCGTCTCGAAGGAGGCGATCATCCAGGCGGTCGCCGGCTGGGGCGATGACCTTTCGCCGAACGCGATCGAGGTCTACGTCTCGCGCCTGCGCTCGAAGCTCGAGCCCGCCGGCATCAAGATCCGCACCGTGCGCGGCTTCGGCTACATGCTCGAAGAATACAAAGTGGCGGACGAGTACAAGGCGAATTGACCGTGGCTGCCCGCAGCCTCCGCGCGCACCTGCTGCGGATGCTGCTGCCTCCGATTGCCGCGCTGCTCGTCCTCGGCGCGCTGGTCGCGTACTACCCCTCGATCGAACCCGCCACGACCGCCTACGACCAGGGCCTGATCGACGTCGGCATCTCGCTCGGCACCTACATCCGCGCGGCCGATGCCGGCTACCGCCTCGAGCTGCCGGTAGCCGTCGACCAGGTACTGCGCCGCGACAGCTACGACAGCGTCTACTACCGCGTGCTCGGGCCGGCCGGCGAGGAGATCGCCGGCGACGAAGGGTTGCCGGGTCCGCCGCCCAATATCGATGCGCGCGACGGGTTCGTTTCCTACGACACGGCGTACAAGGGGCAGAAAATTCGCGCCGTGGCATTGCCCGCGAAGTGCGGCGCGGCATCGTGCAGCGTGCTCGTCGCGGAGACCACCGTGAAGCGTAGGCGCATGGCGCGCGAGATTCTCTTCTCGTCGCTCTTGCCGGAGATGCTGATCGCCGTCGCCACCGTGCTGATCGTCTGGTTCGGTGTGAAGCGTGGCCTGGGTCCGCTGGCGAAGCTCTCGGACGAGATCAAGGCGCGCTCGCCGGGCGATCTGCGGCCCATTCCCGCGGCCGGCACTCCGGAGGAAACGCGACCGCTGGTGAGCGCGCTGAACGGCCTGCTCGACGAAGTGGCGCAGGCAAGCCGCAACCAACAGCGCTTCCTCGCCAACGCCGCGCACCAGCTGCGCACACCGCTCGCCGGGCTGCAGGCGCACACCGAGCTCGCGCTGGCGAAGTCGCTGCCGCCCGAGGTGCGCTCGGAGCTCGAGCAGGTGCATCAGGCGACCATCCGCACCGCGCGCCTCGCGAACCAGCTTCTCGCCCTCGCGCGCGCCGAGCCGGGTGCGCGCGGCAATGCCGCCGAGCTCAACCTCAAGACGCTCGCCGAGGGCGAGGCGGATGCGTGGGTGCACCAGGCGCTCGCGCGCGACCTCGATCTCGGCTTCGAGCTCGACTGGGCGCCGGTGCAGGGCGATGCGTTCCTCTGGCGCGAGGCGCTGGCGAACCTCGTGCACAACGCGCTCGAGTATTCGCACCGCGGCGGCCACGTCACGGTGCGCACCGGCCGCCGCGATGCGCATGCGTTCCTCGAGGTCGAGGACGACGGCCCGGGCATTCCGCCGCAGGAGCGCGAGCGCGTGCTCGAGCGTTTCTATCGCGTGCCGGGCACGGCCGGCACCGGCAGCGGACTCGGCCTCGCCATCGTGCGCGAGATCGCGGCCGGACATGGCGCGACGATTGCTATTACCGAGGGAGCCTCGTCGAAGGGTTGTCGCGTTGCGATAACATTCCCGCATGGATAGCGTCGATATCGAAGTGCTGCGTACCGCGGAGGAGTGGCGCAAAAAGGGCCACCGCGCCGCGCTCGGCACCATCGTCAAGACCTGGGGCTCGGCGCCGCGCCCGGTGGGCGCCATGGTTGCGATCCGCGATGACGGCCAGATCGTCGGCTCGGTGTCGGGTGGCTGCGTCGAGGACGATCTGGTGGAGAAAGTCCGCGAGAAATTTGCGGCAGCGAAGAAGCCCGAATTGATTACTTACGGCGTGACCAACGAGGAAGCGACGCGCTGGGGCCTGCCGTGCGGCGGTACGCTGCAGCTCGTCCTCGAGCCGGTTACCGAGAACAGTGGGCTGAGCGAGCTGCTGGGCAAAATCCAGTCGCAACAGCTCGTCAAGCGGCGCGTCGAGATGGACAGCGGCCGCGCCACCCTCGAGCCCGGGCGCTGGCAGGACGTCCTCGAGTTCGACGGCCGCGTGCTCTCCGCGGTGCACGGTCCGCGCTGGCGCCTGGTCCTCATCGGCGCCGGCCAGCTCACGCGTTATCTCGCCGAGATGGCGCGCATGCTCGACTACCACGTGGTGGTGATCGATCCGCGCGAGGAATATGCCAATGCCTGGGAGCTGCCGTCGGTGCCGATCAACCGCGGCATGCCGGACGATGTGGTGCGCGAGCTCGAGCTCGACGGCCACAGCGCGCTGGTCGCACTCACCCACGATCCCAAGCTCGACGACCTGGCGCTGATGGAGGGGCTGAAGTCCGCGGCCTTCTACGTCGGTGCGATCGGCTCGAAGAAGAACAACGATGCCCGCCGCGAGCGGCTGAAGGAATTCGACGTCTCGGCCGACGAGATCGCGCGCCTGCGCGGTCCCGTGGGGCTGTACATCGGCTCGAAGACGCCGCCCGAGATCGCGGTGGCGATCCTCGCCGAGATGACGGCCGTGCGCCATGGCGTCGCGGAGCCCTCGTGGGCGGCGAAGCCGCAGCGGCGCTTCGATCCCTCGGCCTGCGAAATCAAAACGACTTGAACATCGTCGGCCTGCTGCTCGCGGCGGGCTCCGCTTCGCGCTTCGGCGCCGACAAGCTGCGCCATGCGCTGCTGCACGGCGTGCCGATCGCCGTGCAGGCGCTGCGCAACCTGCAACCCGAGGTCGATGAAGTGCTCGCCGTGGTGAAGCCCGGCGACGTCGGCCTTTTCGCCGCGGAATGCAAGACCGTCGTGTGCGAGCGCGCAGCGGAAGGCATGGGCGCGAGCCTCGCCTGCGCGGCTCGCGGCGCGGGCCCGCGCGACGGCTATCTGGTCGCGCTCGCCGACATGCCGTACATCCGCCGCAGCTCGATCGCCGCCGTGCGCCAGGCGCTCGAAGGCGGCGCCGCGCTCGTCGCTCCCTACTTCCGCGCGCGCCGCGGGCACCCGGTCGGCATTGCGGGGCGCTTCTACGAGCCGCTGATAGCGCTCGGCGGCGACGAGGGCGCGAAGAGAATTCTTTCCGAGTACGAGCGCGAGCTCGTGAAAATCCCGATCGGCGACCCCGGCGTGATTCGCGACATCGACACGCCCGCCGACCTGCTGCCTCCGATCCGCACTTAGGAACCCGCCATGGACTACCTGCCGAAAGGCGCGAACTTCATCCGCGCCAAATTTCTCTGGGAGATCGGCCTGCACATCGCCGGCAATCCGGCGACGCCGTACTACGGCAACCGCGACATCTGCATCACGGTGGGCAGCGGCTCCGGCGCGACGTACAAGCCGTGGCTGCGCATGTCGTGCGGCTCGCCGATCCTCGCCCACGCGGTCGCGCGCGGCGAGCTCGAGGCCGCGATCGTCAATCCGTCGGCACTGCTGACGCAGGCGGTGCGCGGCACCGGTCTCTTCGCGGCGCCCCTGCCGCTCTGCATCGTCGCCAACTATCCGTCTTGGGATCGCTTCGCGTTCATCGTGCATCCCAAGGCCGGCATCAAATCGCTCGCCGATGTGAAGGCGAAGCGCCTGCCGCTTCGCATCTCGACGCGCGAGGACCCGACGCACTCGACGCGCGATCTGATCAACCAGGTGCTCCAGGTCTTCGATTTCTCGCTGAAGGATGTCGAGGCCTGGGGCGGCAGCCTGCAGCTGAACGGCGGTCCGGGAGACAAGCGGCGGCTGAACGCGATTAGCGAAGGCGCGGTCGAGCTCATCATGGACGAAGGGCTCGCGCTGTGGCTGGAGCATGCCCTGGCCGCGGGCTACCGGCCCCTCACGCTCGAGCCCGAGGTGTTCGCCAAGCTCGGCGAAATAGGCTGGCGGCGGGTGGTGATGCCGAAAGGGCGCTACAAGGGGCTGGCGGAGGATTACGCCTGTATCGACTACAGCGCCTGGCCGCTCTACGCGCGCACCGACCTCCCCGAGGAGGATGCCTACAAGATCGTGGACGCGATCCACGCTCGTGAGCGCCACATCGTGTGGGAGGAGTTCAATGCGTGGGCGCCCTACCAGGGCATCGGCGCGCTCGGCGAGGAGACCGAGGCGACGCCACGCGACGTGCCCCTGCACCCCGGGTCGGCGCGCTGGTTCCGGGAGCACGGTTACAAGGTTTAATATCGTTTTGTCCGTCGAATCGTCGTCTTGGGGAGCGGCATCCATTAGCGAGACCAGCGAGCAGCGCGCGATCCTGTTTGCCGACGTCTGCGAGAGCACCTCGATCTACGAGAAGCTCGGCGACGCGAAGGCGCTCGCGCTGATCAACATCCTCTTCAAGGCGCTCGACAAGGAAGTGAACGGTAACGGCGGCGTCATCGTGAAGACGCTCGGCGACGGCATGGTGTGCCAGTTCCGCGAGCCCGACGCCGCTTTCCGCGCCGCCTGCGGCATGCAGGAGGCGACGGCGCGCGTCGACGCCAAGGGCAAGGGCGGGCTCAAGATCAAGGTCGGCTACACCTTCGGCCCGGTGGTCATCAAGGATCGCGATGTCTTCGGCGACACCGTGAACGTCTGCGCGCGCCTGGTCTCGCTCGGCAACGCGCAGCAGGTCCTGACCACCCGCCAGACCGTCGACGCCCTGTCGGCCGAGCTGCGCAGCCGTTGCCAGGACCTCTACGCCACGAAGGTGCGCGGCCGCCAGGGCGAAGTCATGGTGTGCGAAGTCCTGTGGCGCGCCGATCCCGACAAGACGCGGGTCAACACCTTTGGTACCGACACGTCGCCCAACGCGACGTGGACCTACGTGCTCAAGGTCACTCTCGCCGGCGAGACCTTCACCGTCGACGACTCTGCGACCGCGCGCATCGGCCGCGACGCGAGCAACGAGATCGTGGTGAACACCGAGAACGCATCGCGGCTGCACGCGCGCATCTACACGCGCGACGGGCATTTCGTCATCGCCGACCAGTCGACCAACGGCACCTTCCTCATGGTCGACGGCACGACGCGCGAGGTGCGCCTGCGCCGCAACGAGGCGGTGCTCGGCGAGCGCGGCTGGATCGGCGTCGGCAAGACCGCCGCGAACCACGGCGACCACGTCCTGCGCTACCGGCTCGAACGCCGGACCTGAATCTCGCGCGCGAGGCGCGGCGTCAGCCCGATGATGGTGTCGATGGTCTTGCGCACGTGCGCGTCCACGGCGGCGGCGTTCGTGCGGTAGTCGAGCACCACTTCCTCGATATCCGGCAGCGGCTCGCAGGCTCCGCCGCACGCTTGCAGAAACACCGGCGCCGCGATGCCGAACTTCCCGCGAAGGACGCGCTGGTGGTCGGTGCTCATGGCGATGACGGGCTCGGCGCCCGCCAGGATGTCGCGGGTCAGCGTGCGACGGCGATGAGCGCTCACGTCGAGGCCCTTTTCGCGCAGGTAATCGCGCACGTTCGGACGCACCACGTGCGGATAGTCATCCGTTCCCGCGGAGCTGACCGCGATGGCGCTTGCTGGGCCCAGTTCGCGGCGCAGCGCATATTCCGCCGTGAGGCTGCGAAAAATATTTCCGGTACAAACGAAGAGGATCACTGCGGCTTGATGCCCGAGGCGCGCACGATCCGCTGCGCGGCTTCGATCTCGCTTTCGACGAAACGGCTGAATTCCCTGGGTGCCATCGCCATCGGCTCGGCACCGAGCCGCGTCAGGCGCTCGCGCACCTCGGCGATGGCGACGATCTGCGCGAGGTCGCGCGCGATCTGCTCGGTGATCGCGGTCGGCGTGCCCGCCGGCGCCCAGAGGCCGTTCCAGAAAGTGAACTCGAATCCGGGCAGCCCGGACTCGGCAATGGTCGGCACCTCGGGCAGCAGGCTCGAGCGCCGGGTCGAGCTCACGCCGAGCACGGCGAGGCGCCCATCGCGGATGTAAGGCAGGGCGAGCGTGACGGTGTTGAAGGTGAAGACGAGGCGCCCGGCCACCGTGTCGTTGATCGCTTCGGCGCCGCCCTTGTAGGGGATATGCAGCAGCTCGATGCCGGCGGCGATGCGGAATTTCTCGGCGTTGAAGTGCGCGCCGCTGCCGATGCCCGCCGACCCGTAGGTCACTTCGCCCGGGCGCGCCTTCGCCGCCGCGATCAGCTCGGCTGCGCTCTTCAGGCCGGACGCGGGATTCACCACCAGGACCTGGGCCTGGCTGGCGAGTGGCGCCACGTCCACCAGATCCTTGCGCTCATAAGGCAGCGCCGCGTTCAGCGCGGCGTTGATCGCATAGCCGGAGGAGTGCACGAGCAGCGTGTAGCCGTCGCCCGACGCGCGCGCGACGACCTGCGCGGCGAGCGAGCCGCCGGCGCCGGGGCGGTTCTCGACCACCACCGGCTGCTTCCACAGCTCGGCGAGCTTCGGCATCAGCGTGCGCGCGATGATGTCGGTGACCCCGCCCGGCGTGAACGCGACGATCACGCGCACCGGCTTGTCGGGATAAGCGTGCGCGTTCAGCGCGACGAGCAGCAGAGCGAAAAACGCAAGCCTCATGCCGTGAACATACCGTAGAATTTTTGGAAATGTTTGCGCCGAACCTGCTCGCCCAGTCCGACCCGGAACTGTGGAATGCGATCCACCTCGAAAACCAGCGCCAGGAAGACCACGTCGAGCTGATCGCCTCCGAGAACTATGTCAGCCGCCAGGTCCTGATCGCGCAGGGCAGCCAGCTCACCAACAAGTATGCCGAGGGGTATCCCGGCAAGCGCTATTACGGCGGATGCGAGTACGTCGACATGGCGGAGACGATCGCCATCGAGCGCGCGAAGAAGCTGTTCGGCGCGCCCTGGGCGAACGTGCAGCCGCATTCGGGCTCGCAGGCGAACCAGGCGGTGTACACGGCGATCCTCAAGCCCGGCGAGACGGTCCTCGGCATGTCGCTCGCGATGGGCGGCCATCTGACGCATGGGTCGCCCGTCAACCTGTCCGGCAAGCTTTACCGCGTGGTGTCGTACGGCCTCACGCAGAAGGAAGAGATCGACTACGAAGCCGCCGAGCGCGTGGCGATGGCGGAGAAGCCCAGGCTCATCGTCACCGGCGCGTCGGCCTATGCGCTCGCCATCGACTGGCAGCGCTTCCGCGCCATCGCCGACAAATGCGGCGCCCTGCTGATGGCCGATATCGCGCACTACGCCGGCCTGATCGCCACCGGTCTCTATCCATCGCCCATCGGCATCGCCGACTTCGTCACCACCACCACGCACAAGACGCTGCGCGGGCCGCGCGGCGGGATGATCTTCGGGCGAGAGGAGCAGGAGAAGCCGATCAACAGCGCCATCTTCCCGGGGCTGCAGGGCGGGCCGCTGATGCACGTCATCGCGGCCAAGGCGGTGGCGCTCGGCGAGGCGCTCAAGCCGGAGTTCAAGACCTACCAGCAGCGCGTGCTGGAGAACGCGCGGACCATGGCGCAGGTGCTGGTCGAGCGCGGGCTGCGCGTGGTGTCCGGCCGCACCGACTGCCACATGTTCCTGCTCGACCTGCGCGCCAAGGACATCACCGGCAAGGATGCCGAAACGGCACTGGGGCACGCGCACATCACCGTGAACAAGAACGCCATTCCGAACGACCCGCAGAAGCCGGCGGTGACGAGCGGCGTGCGCATCGGCAGCCCGGCGATGACGACGCGCGGCTTCCGCCGCGCCGAGGCGGAGTTGCTCGCGAACCTGATCGCCGACGTGCTCGACAATCCCCACGAGACCGCCAACCTCGAGCGCGTCGCCGGCGAAGTGAAGGCGCTCTGCGCCCGCTTCCCGGTCTATACCTGAGGCAGCCGCTTCTCGAGGAACCGGCTTAGCGGATCCGCCCGGTATTCGCCGAAGGGCGCGCAATCGACGTAGCCCGCGGCCCGGTAGAGCGCCAGCGCCTCCGCCTGGTGGATGCCGGTCTCGAGTCGCATCACGGCGAGCCCTTCCTGCGCGGCCACGCTTTCGATCCTTGCAAGGATCGCCCGGATGTGCGGGTGCGCGAGCTGGCCGAGGTCGAGGAAGTGGTTGCTCGACGGTGGATACAATGAGGAGCATCGCCGCGCTCAAACGATAAATCAGCCCTGCGTGCATGCGCTTCGCGCATGCAAGACGGCCTAGCGCTTAGGCAGCTCTCCCGCGGTCCAACCGCCGCCGAGCGCCTGGACGAGCGCGACGCTCGCCGTGAGGCGCCGGCCGAGCACGCTGACCGCGGTGCGCTCGTTGCTGAGCGCCGTGGTCTGCGCGGTGATGACGTTCAGATAGCTCACCACGCCCGCGCTGTACTGGTTGTTGGTGAGCTCGAGCGCGCGGCGCGCGGCCGCCACCACCTCGTCCTGCAGCGTGGCTTCCTGCTCGAGGATGCGCAGCGCCGCCAGGTTGTCCTCGACTTCCTGGAACCCGGTCAGCACGGTCTGGCGGTAGGTCGCGACCTCGGCGTCATAAGCCGCGACCGCCTGCTCCGTCGCCGCGCGACGCAGGCCGCCGTCGAAGATGCCCTCCGCGAGCGCCGCGCCGAGCGACCAGAAATGGCTGGGTGAAGAAATCAGGTTGGCGAGGTCCGTCGTGCGAAAGCCATTGGCCGCCGAGAGCGAGAGGCTCGGAAAGTAAGCCGCCTTGGCGACGCCGATCTGCGCATTCGCCGCGGCCATGGCGCGCTCGGCGGCGGCGATGTCGGGCCGCCGCTCGAGCAGCGCCGAAGGAAGCGCGAGCGGCACTCGCGGCATCGCCAGGGCGAGGTCGCTGGCGGCAAGCGCGAAATTGGCGGGGGGCTCGCCGAGCTGCAGCGCGATGGCGTGTTCGAGCTGCGCGCGCGACACCTCGGCGTCGATCAGCTGCGCCTGGGTGCTCTTCAGCTGCACCTCGGCCTGCACGACGTCGACGCGTGCTGCGACGCCCGCGTGGTAGCGGTTCTGCGTCAGCTCGAGCGAGCGCGCATAGGCCTTGACCGTGTCATCGAGGAGGCGCTTGGTCGCGTCGGCGACGCGCAGCGCGAAATAGTTCTGCGCGAGCGTGGCGCGCGCGGAGAGGCGTGCGGCTTCGAGCTGCGCCGCGCTCGCCCGCCAGTTCGCGTCGCCCGCCTCGACCGCGCGGCGCACGCTGCCCCAGACGTCGAGCGCCCAGCTGGCGTTGAGCCCGAGGTTGTAGTTGTCGACGGCGCCGGTGGCGAAGGACGGCGCGTTCGAGAGTGAAGGCGCCTTGCTGCGCGTCACCGAGCCGTTCGCCGTAATGGTCGGGAAGAGCCCGGCGCGCGCCTGATCGACCGCCGCGCGCGCCTGGCGCAGCCGCGCCTCCGCCACCTTGATGTTCTGGTTGGAGATGTCGACGCGGGCCATCAGCTGGTCGAGCTCCGGGTCGCCGAACACGGTCCACCACGGGCCGCGCGGCAGCTGGTCGCGCGGCTGCGCCTCTTGCCAGCCCTGCGCTTCCTTGAACTGCGGCGCAATGGGCGCGTCGGGCTTCTTGTAGTCCGGGCCGACCGCGCAGCCGCCAACTAATAGGACGAGTAGGACGTATTTCACGGGGCAGATTGGAGGCGGACGCGGACGCCGCGCATCCAGAAGTTGTTGAAGCGACCGATGTAGAGATACACCACCGGCGTCGTGTAGAGCGTGAGGAGCTGCGACAGGATCAGGCCGCCGACGATCGCGATGCCGAGCGGCTGGCGCAGCTCCGCGCCGTCGCCGTGGCGCAGGACGAGCGGCAGCGCGCCGAGCAGCGCCGCCATGGTCGTCATCATGATCGGCCGGAAGCGCAGCAGGCAGGCCTCGTAGATCGCCTGCTGCGGCGCTTTTCCGCCGCGCTCGGCTTCGAGCGCGAAGTCGACCATCAGGATGGCGTTCTTCTTCACCAGGCCGATGAGCAGGAACACCGCGATCAGGGCGATGACGGTGAAGTCGGCCTTGAATGCGAGGAGCGCGAGGAGGGCACCGAGGCCCGCGGAAGGCAGCGTGGAAAGGATGGTGATCGGATGCACCGTGCTCTCGTAGAGGACGCCGAGCACCAGGTACATCGTGAGGATCGCGGCGAGGATCAGCCAGGGCTGGCGCGCCATCGTGGTCTGGAACGAGCGGGCGGTGCCCTGGAACGAGCCGTAGATCGTCGTCGGCACGCCGATGCGCGCCATGGTGTCGTTGATGGCGAGCGACGCCTCGGAGAGCGACACGTTCTGCGGCAGGTTGAACGAGAGGGTGGAAGCGGCGAACTGTCCCTGGTGGTTCACCGAGAGCGGCGCGGTCGAATAGTCGTAGCGCGCGATCGCCGACAGCGGCACGGTGCCGTTCGGCGCGGCGACATAGACGTCCTTCAGCGCCTCGGGCCCCTGCGCGTAACGCGGGTCGACCTCCATGACGACTCGATACTGATTTCGCTCGGTGTAGATCGTCGAGACGACCTGCTGGCCGAAGGCATTGCCGAGGGTCTGGTCGATCATGTCCGGCGTGATGCCCAGGCGCGCCGCGCTCGGACGGTCGATCACCACCATCGCCTGCAGGCCGCGCGTCTCCTGGTCGCTCGTCACGTCGGCAAGTTGCGGCACGCCGGCGAGCGCGTTCTGCAGGCGCGTGGTCCACAGGCGCAGCGCGTCGAGGTCGTCGCTCTGCAGCGTGTACTGGTAGGTGCCGCTCGCCTGCCGGCCGCCGACGCGCACGTCCTGCACCGGCACCAGGAACACGTTGGCGCCGGCGATCTTGGCGAGCCGGGGCCGCAGGCGCGCGACCACCGCGCCGGCCGCGGGCCGCGCCTCGAGCGGCTTGAGCGAAAGAAACATGAAGCCGGAGTTCTTGGCACCGAAGCCGCCGCCGGTCACCGCCGTCACCGTGTCGATCGCCGGATCGGAGCGCAGGATGCGCACCACGAGCGTCATCTTTTCCTGCATCGACTGGAAGGAAGCGGTCTGGTCGGCGCGGATGAAGCCGACCAGCCGGCCGGTGTCCTGCTCGGGGAAGAACCCCTTGGGAATCACGATGTACAGATAGACGTTCAGGCCGATCGCGATCGCGAGGATCGCCACCATGACGAGCGGATGGCGCAGCGCCCAGCCGAGGCTCGCGGCGTAGCGGCTGCGCATCGCCTCGAACCCGCGCTCGCTCACGCGGTAGGCGCGCCCATGGCCGCCTCTCTCCGGCGTCAGGAGGTAGGCGCACATCATTGGCGTGAGGGTCAGCGAAGCGACCAGCGAGACGAGGATCGCGACCGAGAGCGTGACGGCGAACTCGCGGAACAGGCGCCCGACGATGTCGCCCATGAAGAGGATCGGGATGAACACCGCGATGAGCGAAATGCTCATCGACAGCACGGTGAAGCCCACCTCCTGGGCGCTGGTCAGCGCCGCCTGCATCGGCGTCATGCCCGCCTCGATGTGCCGCGTCGCGTTCTCGAGCACCACGATCGCGTCGTCGACCACGAAACCCGTGGCGACGATCAGCGCCATCAGCGACAGGTTGTTCAGGCTGAAGCCGGCGACGTACATGAAGCCGAAGGTGGCGATGATCGAGACCGGCACCGCCGCCGCCGGGATGAGCGTCGCGCGGAACCGGCGCAGGAAGGCGAATACCACCAGGATGACGAGGCCGACCGCGATCACCAGCGTTTTCTCGACCTCGGAGAGCGAGGCGCGAATGGTGGCGGTGCGCTCCATGGCGATGCCGAGCTCGGCGGCCGCGGGAATCGACGCCTGCAGGAACGGCATCAGGTCGCGGATGCGCTGCACGGTCTCGAGAATGTTGGCGTTGGGCTCGCGGTTGATGATGAGGAGCACCGCCGGACGGCCGTTCGCCTCGCCGGCGTTCCTTATGTCCTGCACCGAGTCGACCACGTCGGCGACGTCCGACAGCCGCACGGCGGCGCCGTTCCTGTACGAGACGATGAGCGGCAGGTACTCGGCCGCGGTCTGCGCCTGGTCGTTGGCGTAGATCCACCACACGTGCTCGCCGTCCTCGACCAGGCCCTTCGGGCGGTTGGCGTTGGCGGCGCTGAGCGCGTTGCGCACGTCGCCGAGCGCGATGCCGTACGAGTTGAGCGCGGACGGATTCAGTTCGGCGCGCACCGCCGGCAGCGCGCTGCCGCCCACGGTCACCTGGCCGATGCCGCGCACCTGCGAGAGCTTCTGTGCGACCACGGTGGAAGCCCAGTCGTATATCTGGCCGCGCGTCATCGTGTCGGAGGTGAGCGTCATGACGACGATCGGCGCGTCCGCCGGGTTCACCTTGCGGTAGGTCGGATTGTTCGGCATGCCGGAGGGCAGCTGGCTGCGCGCGGCGTTGATGGCCGATTGCACCTCGGTCGCCGCGTCGTTGATGTCGCGGTTGAGGTCGAACTGCAGCGTGATGCGCGACGAGCCGAGCGAGGACGACGACGTGATCTCGGTGACGCCGGCGATGCGTCCCAGCGAGCGCTCGAGCGGCGTGGCGACCGTCGAGGCCATCGTGTCGGGGCTCGCGCCGGGCAGCTGGGCCTGCACCGAGATCGTCGGGTAGTCGACCTGCGGCAGCGGCGATACCGGCAGCTGCGTGAACGCGACGGCGCCCGCGAGAACGAGGCCGATCGCGAGCAGGGTGGTCGCGACCGGCCGGGCGACGAAAGGGGCTGAAAGGTTCATGCCGAATTGGGTGCCGAAGCAGGACGCCGGTAGCGCTGCGCCCAGCGATCGAAATAGAGATAGATCACCGGCGTGGTGAAGAGCGTGAGCACCTGGCTCACGATCAGGCCGCCCACCATCGTGAGGCCCAGCGGATGGCGCAGCTCGGAGCCTACGCCCGTGCCGAGCATGAGCGGCAGCGCGCCGAAGAGCGCGGCGAAGGTGGTCATCAGGATCGGCCGGAAGCGCAGCAGGCACGCTTGCCGGATCGCTTCGCGCGCGCTCTTGCCTTCCTCGCGCTCGGCATCGAGCGCGAAGTCGATCATCATGATCGCGTTCTTCTTGACGATGCCGATGAGAAGAATGACGCCGATCACCGCCACGATGCCGAGCTCGGAGCGCGCGGCGATCAGCGCGGCGAGCGCGCCCACCGTCGCCGTCGGCAGCGTCGACAGGATCGTCACCGGGTGGATGTAGCTCTCGTAGAGCACGCCCAGCACGATGTACATGGTCACCACGGCGGCGAGGACGAGGAGCAGCGTGGCGCCGAGCGAATCGCGGAACGACGCCGCCGCCCCCTGGAACTCCGTCTGCACCGCGGCCGGCAGGCCGATGTCGCGCTCGACGGCGCCGATGGCATCCACCGCATGGCCGAGCGAGTAGCCGGGCGCGAGGTTGAACGAGATCGTCGCCGCGGGAAACTGGCCGATATGGTTGATGGAGAGCGGCGCCGTGCCGGTGGCGATGCGCGCGATCGCGTCGAGCGGCACCTGCTGGCCCGAGCTCGATGCGACGCGGATCGACTTCAGCGCGTCGGGACCGAGCCGGAACTCGGGCTTCACCTCCAGCACGACCCGGTATTGCGTCGCCTGCGTGAAGATGGTCGAGACCAGGCGCTGGCCGAAGGCGTTATAGAGCGCGGTATCGACGGCGGCGGGCGTGATGCCCAGGCGCCCGGCCGTGTCGCGGTCGATGTCGACATAGGCCTGCAGCCCCTGGTCCTGCAGGTCGGAAGCCACATCGGTCAGCTCGCGCAGCCGCGACAGGCGCTCGACCAGCCGCGGCACCCAGTCCGAGAGCAGCTTCGCGTCGGCGGCCTCCAGCGTGTACTGATATTGCGTGGCGCTTACCCGGTCCTCGACCGTCAGGTCCTGCACGGGCTGCATATAGAGCGTGATGCCGGGCACCCCCCGGGCAAGCTCGGGCTGCAGCCGCCGAATCACATCGGAGGCGTGGATGCCGCGCGCCGCGAGCGGCTTGAGGTTGATCAGCATGCGGCCGCTGTTCAGCGTGGCGTTGGTGCCGTCGACGCCGATGAAGGACGAGAGGCTCGCGACCGCGGGATCCTGCAGGATGACGTGCGCCAGGGCCTGCTGGCGCTCGGCCATCGCCGGGAACGAGATGGTCTGCTGCGCTTCCGAGATCCCCTGGATGACGCCCGTGTCCTGCACCGGGAAGAAGCCTTTCGGCACCATGAAATAGAGCAGCACGGTGAGGACGAGCGCCGCGGCCCAGACCAAGAGCGTCATCGGCTGGCGGTCGAGCACCCGGTCGAGCGCCGCGCCATATCGATGGATGATCCGGTCGAAGACGCGCCCCGACCAGGCGCTGAACCTGGATTGGGCCTCGCGCTCGGGGCGCAGGAGCCGTGCGCACATCATCGGCGTGAGCGTGAGCGAGACCACCGCCGAGATGAGGATCGCCACCGCCAGCGTGACGGCGAACTCGCGGAACAGGCGCCCGACGACGTCGCCCATGAAGAGGAGCGGAATCAGCACCGCGATGAGCGAGAACGTGAGCGAGATGATGGTGAAGCCGATCTGCTCGGAGCCCTTCAGCGCCGCTTCGAATGGAGAAAGCGGCGGCGTCTCGCCCGATCCTTCGACATGGCGCGCGATGTTCTCGATCACGACGATGGCGTCGTCCACCACGAAGCCGGTGGCGACGACCAGCGCCATCAGGGTGAGGTTGTTGATCGAGAAGCCGGCGAGATACATGAAGCCGAAGGTGCCGATCAGCGAGAGCGGCACCGCGACGCTCGGGATCACGGTGGCGCGCCAGTTGCGCAGGAAAACGAAGATCACCGCGACGACCATCGCGACGGCGAGCAGCAGCTCGACCTGCACGTCGTGCACCGAGGCGCGGATCGTCACCGTGCGGTCGGTGAGGACGGCGACGTCGATCGATGCCGGCAGCGACGCCTGCAGTTGCGGCAGCTGCTGCTTGATGCGGTCGACGACCTCGATCACGTTGGCGCCGGGCTGGCGCTGGATGTTGAGGATCACCGCCGGCACCTCGTTCATCCACGCCGCAAGGCGCGTGTTCTCGGCGCCGTCCACCACGTCCGCCACGTCGGAGAGATAGATCGGCGCGCCGTTGCGATAGGCGACCACGACCGACTTGTATTGCGGCGCCGACGACAGCTGGTCGTTGGCGTCGATGGTGTAGGCGTTGCTCGGCCCGTCGAGGCTGCCCTTGGCGCGCTTCACGTTGGCGGCGCTGATCGCGGCGCGCACGTCCTCGAGGCCCAGGCCGTTGGCCGCCAGGGCGAGCGGATTCGCCTGCACGCGCACCGCCGGGCGCTGGCCGCCGGAGAGCGTGACGAGGCCGACGCCCGCCACCTGCGAGAGCTTCTGCGCGAGGCGCGTGTCGGCGAGGTTCTGGATTTCCGGCAGCGTCATCGTGCGCGACGAGAGCCCGAGCGTGATGATCGGCGCGTCCGCCGGGTTCACCTTGCTGTACACCGGCGGCGCCGGCAGGTCCTGCGGCAGCAGGTTCGAGCCGGCGTTGATCGCCGCCTGCACGCCCTGCTCGGCGACATCGAGCGGCACGGCGAGGTCGAACTGCAGCGTGATCACGGAGGCGCCGCCCGAGCTCGTCGACAGCATCTGCTTGAGTCCCGGCGTCTGGCCGAACTGCCGCTCGAGCGGCGCGGTGACGGAGGAGGCCATGACGTCCGGGCTCGCGCCCGGATAGAAAGTGAACACCTGGATCGTCGGGTAACCGACCTGCGGCAGCGCCGAGATCGGCAGCTGGCGATACGCGACGAAGCCCACCAGCAGCACGGCGAGCATCAAGAGCGATGTCGCCACCGGCCGCAGGATGAAAAGCCGGGAGGGATTCATGAGGGGTTCATCCGCCGTCTTTGCCTTTGCGCCGCCCGCCGCCCTTGAAGTTGCCGGGCGCCGCCGGCTTGATTTCCGGGCGCGCGGCGGCGACGTCGACCGGCGCTCCCGGACGCAGGCGGTCGGTGCCGTCGGTGACGACCAGCTCGCCCGCCGCGAGTCCGTCGGCGATCGCCTGGCGCTGGCCATCGAGCGGGCCGAGCTTCACGTTGCGCAGCGCGACGGTATGGTCCTCGCGAACCACGTAGACGAACATGCCCTGCGCGCCGCGCTGCACGGCGGGCGAGGGCACGATCACCGCGCCGCGCAGCGTGTCGAGCTTCATGCGCACGTTGACGAACTGGTTCGGAAAGAGCCCGCCATCGTCGTTGACGAACTGCGCCTTCAGCTTCACCGTGCCGGTCTGCGGATCGACCTGGTTGTCGGCCGAAGCGAGCGCGCCGTCGGCGAGCTTCGCCTTCTGGTCGCGATCCCATGCCTCGACCTGCACGGGCTCGCCGCCCTGCAGTCGCTTCATCACCGGCGGCAGCAGGTCCTGCGGCACGGTGTAGACCACGGCGACCGGCTGCAGCTGCGTGATGACGACGAGGCCGTTCTGGTCGCCGGCGTGCACGATGTTGCCCGCATCGACCAGCCGCAGGCCGATGCGCCCGCTGGTGGGCGCGGTGACGCGCGTATAAGCGAGCTGCAGCCTGGCGTTGTCGATCTGGCTGCGGTCAACCGCCACCGTCCCTTCGTACTGGCGCACGAGCGATGCCTGCGTGTCGACCTGCTGCTTCGCGATCGAGTCCTGCTTGAAGAGGGTGCGATAGCGCTCGAGGTCGAGGCGCGCGTTCTCAAGGAGCGCGCGGTCGCGCGCGAGCTGGCCTTCGGCCTGCGCGAGCTGCACCTGGAAGGCGCGCGCATCGATCTCGGCGAGGAGGTCGCCTTCCTTCACGAGCTGGCCTTCCTGGAACAGCACGCGCACCAGCTCGCCATCGACGCGCGTCCTCACCGTCACCGTGCGCAGCGGCGTCACCGTGCCGAGGCCGTTCACGATGATGTCGATGTCGCCTTGCGTCGCCGCCGATGCGACGACGGGCGTCGGCCCGCCCGGCCCGCGGCCGCCGCCTTTGGAAAATGAGCTGGCGCCGGTGGCCGCCGCCGGCGAGGGAGCCATGCGCCATTGCCAGTAGTAATAGCCGCCGACACCGAGTGCAGCGACGAGAACGATGCCGACCAGGGTTTTTGTTTTTCGCATCACAGCTCCAGCGAATAGCCGACGCCGTAGATCGAGCGCACCAGCTCCGTGCCCGGGCGCACTTCCTCCAGCTTGCGGCGAAGGTTCTTGACGTGCGCGTCCACCGTGCGGTCGGTGACCACGCGATGGTCGGCGTACAGGCGCTCCAAGAGCTTGTCGCGGGAGAACACGCGCCCGGGCGCCGCGGCGAGGGCCCCCAGCAGCCGGAACTCGACCGGCGTGAGATCGAGCGGCTTGCCGTCGAGCGTCGCGCGGTGGCGCGCCTCGTCCAGCACCAGGGCATTCGCCACCGGCATGCGGCCGCGACGCAGGATGGCCTTGACGCGTGCCACCAGCTCGCGGGCGCTGAAGGGCTTGCACACATAGTCGTCCGCGCCGAGATCGAGGCCGATCAGGCGGTCGATCTCCTCGACGCGCGCCGTCACCATGACGATCGGCACATCGGTGAACGTGCGCAGCTCGCGGCAGATGTCGAGGCCGTCGCGGCCGGGCAGCATCAGGTCGAGCAGGATCAGGTCGGGCGCATGCGAGCGCACCCAAGGCACCACCTCGAGCCCATTGGCGATGCAATGCGGCTCGAAGCCCTCCGCCTTGAGGTAGTCGGCCTCCAGGGCGGCGAGCTTCGTTTCGTCCTCGACGATGAGGATGCGTTTCACGCGGCCACCGGCAGGAAAACAGAGACGCGCAGCCCGCCGAGCGGCGACGCGGCGGCGCTGATCTCGCCGTCGTGCGCCTGGGCGATGCTGCGGCAGATGGCGAGGCCGAGTCCGGTGCCGCCGTTGGCGCGGCTGCGCGAGGCATCCACGCGGTAGAAGCGCTCGAAGAGCTGCGGCAGCGCGTCGGCCGGCACGCCGGGCGCCGAGTCTTCGAAGTCGAACGTCAGCCGGTCGCCGTCGCGTCGCGCGGCGACGCGCACGCAGCCGCCGCGATCGGTATAGCGCGCTGAATTCTCGAGCAGGTTGCGGAACATCTGGCGCAGCCGGTCCGCATCGCCGAACACCGGCGCCGCGCCGTTCCAGGCGCTTTCGACCTTGAGCCCGCGCTCGGCAAATCGCTCGCGATGCGACTCCAGCGCCTGCGCGAGGAGCGGCACCGCGTCCACGGTCTCCTTGCGATAGGCCAGCGCGCCGCTGTCGGCGAGGGCGAGCTGGTTCAGGTCGTCGACCAGCTTGCCGAGCGCCGAGAGCTCGGTGCGCAGCGAGGCGAGGGACTCGCGCGTGAGGGGCCGCACGCCGTCCTCGAGCGCCTCGAGCTCGCCCGAGAGCACGGCGAGCGGCGTGCGCAGCTCGTGCGAGACATCGGCCATGAATCGCCGCCGCAAGGTTTCATTCCTCTCGAGCGCCTCGGCCAGGCGATTGAAGTTCTCGCTCAGCCGGCCAAGCTCGTCCGTCGAGCGCACTTCCACCCGCGTCGCATAGTTGCCCGCGGCCAGCCGGTGCGTCGCTTCCGCCACCCGCTTGAGCGGCAGCACGAACGCGCGCGAAAGGACGAACGCGAGCACGGCCGCGAGCGCAATCGCCAGCGCGGCGATGGTCCAGGCGGCGCGCTGCTGCTCCTGCTGGAACGAGAGTTCCGCCGCGCTGGAGAGGCGGCGCAGCGGCGTGCGCGCCACCCAGCCGACCGTGCGGCCATCGACCTGCACGGGGCGCACCGCGCCTTCTTCCGCCACTTCCGCGGTGCCGACGACGGTGCGGCGATCCTGGTCGAGCAGCGCGAGGCGCGGGATCGGCTGCGCCGGCAGGGCGAGCGCACGCAGGCGCGCATAGTCGTCGCGCAGGAAATTCCAGTCGCCTGCGCGCCGGTACTCGTCGGCGAGGCGCCCGGCGAGCGCATCGATGCGCTGCGCGTCGACCTGGTTCAGGTAGCCGAGGAAGCCGGACTGGAAGCTGGCGCGCGTCGCGAGCGCCATGGCGCCGGCGGCGACGGCGCTCGCCGCCAGGATGACGAGGAACAGCTTGAACGCGATGCCGGCCTTCATGGCACGCGCATCGTGCGGCGCGTGCCGGCAACGATCAACCGCGCAAGCCGGCTTTTACGTTGAAGTTCATCGCTTTTTCACACTTCGGCACCCTGGGCTGCTGCCTGCGTGGCGCGGATCGTATGCGTTCCCGCATCACGCCAGACTGACTCCGCGGGCCGATCGCCCGCCGGGAAATCCGGGGCGGGACGATGAGGCCGAAAACTGATTCTTCCGTCTCGCGCACCAAGAAAGAAGAAGATGCTGAACCGGTTGTGGCGCAATGCCGATTTCGTGCGGTTGTGGACCTCGCTCACGATCACGCACTTCGGCGGCCAGATCACCTTCCTCGCGCTGCCGCTGACGGCGGCGCTGCTCGTCGTGCCGATCTGCGCGTGGTTCGGCGTGCCGTCGATGGGCGTGCTCTACGCAGTCGGCTTCCTCATGGGAACCGGGGCGGTGACGGGACGGCCGGCCTACCAGGTGTTCATGACCGAGCGGGTGGGCGCGAGCGCCTGGCCGAGGCGAACGCCAGGATCGGCATCAGCGATTCCACCGCGCAACTCGCCGTGGCCGGGGCCTCGCCACTGTTGCGCCTGCGTTCGCTGGAAGAGGCCGAGCTGCGGCGCGTCGAGAGCGTCGCGGAAGAGATGGCCGGCTAGCGGCTCACGTGATCAGCCCGGGCGGTTGAGCTTGATTACCCAGAGCCGCGCCAAGGCTGCCGCGCCGTCGGTGCCCTGCACGACCTTGAACAGGTCGAGCGCTTTCGCGTTCTGCCCGGCGAGGTGGTACGCGTAGCCGAGCTGCAGCTTCGCATGGTCGGGCCGGCGAAAGCCGGCCGCAGTCTTCAGGCATTGCTCCATCATGGCGAGACCCTTGGCGCTCTTGTCGTTCAGCACGAGGTTGAAGCCCTCGTTGAAAAGCGTCTTGCCGTCCTTGCCTGCGGTGTCTCGCTTTTCCGCGTCGGCGATCGCTGTCCTGTCCTCGGCCAGGTTTTTTGCCGCCAGGTCTTTTAGCCGCTTGTGGCGCGCCGCCTCCGCTCCCGTGCCGAGCACGCCGCCGGCATAGCCCTTGTCGATGACGCGCGTCGCTTCCATGGGGAAGCCCTCAATCAGCGCGAGCTGCGCGTAGTCGACGTAGTCGTCGACGCGCTGCATAGCCCCGACTTCGATCTTCAGCCGGGCAACATCGATCTGCAGCCGCTCGTTGAAGCCGGAGCGCCGCATCACGTTGTCGATCACCGCAAGCCAGTAGTCTCGCTTCGGATAGAGGGCGACGAGGCGCTCCATCGTACGACCATAACCGGCCGTGTCTTTACTTTGCGCATAAGCATTTGCCAGCAGCCGCAGTTGATCCTCGGGCGGATTCTTGCCTGCTCTCTCTTGTTCTTCAACGTCCGACGCCAATTCCCGCGCGGCGCCGCCGTAGTTCCCGGACTGAAAGAGTGAATTGATGTAGATCGTCCGGACTGACCTGTCCGTGCCCGCATATTGGAAATAGCGTGTGGCGACGGCCGCCGCCTTTGAGTACTCCTTCGCCGTGTAGTACTGCCCGGCGGCCATAGCGAGAAGCTGGCGCCGATCAGCTTCTGGCGCGGCCGATGAAGCCGCTGCGTTTTCGAGCGCCGCGGCGGCGCTGGCGGCATCGCCCGCCGCGGCAGCCGCTTGGCCGATGACACGGGTCACCATGTAGCTTTCGTAAGGCGTCTTGTCCGGTATACCCTGCGCGGCGCGCGCCTGGGCGAGGGCTTCCTTGGCGCGGCGCTGCTTGAGGAGATCGATCGCGGCCTGCAGCGGCTTGCCGACCTCAGGACGGACGGTGGGCGCCTTGTCTTGCGTGAACGCCGCGGTAGCTGTGAGCAGCGATGCAAAAAGCAGCGCGCGCAGCATCAGCGAATGAACTGCTCGTGGCCGACGATGCCGATCTTGGTGAGCCCCAGGCGCTGCGCCGACGCCATCACCATCGCGACGTTGCGGTACTTGACCAGCTTGTTGGGCCGCAAATGGATCTCCGGCTGGTCCTGCATCGCCGCCGCGCCGCGCATGCGCGCCTCGAGCTCCTGCCGGCCGGAAAGCGTTTCACCATTCCAGATGATGGTGCCGTCGAAGTCCACGTCGATTGTCACGACCTGCGGTTGCACATTCGACGGCGGCGGCTTGCCGATGGGCATGTTCAGCTTCACCGCATGGGTCTGGATCGGGATCGTGATGATGAGCATGATGAGCAATACCAGCATCACGTCGATGAGTGGCGTGGTGTTGATGTCCACCATCACTTCGGCGTCTTTCGTGGAGCCGCCAACGGTCATTGCCATCCTGCCTCCTCAGCCGCTCCTCGGCGGCGGCTCGGTGATAAAGCCGATCTTCAGGATCCCCGCGCGCTGGCAGTCGTACACCACGCGACCGACGAACTCGTAGCGGCCCTCACGATCGCCGCGGATGTGGACCTCCGGCCGCGGCTGCTTCACTGCGACTTCTTTCAATCGGCGGAAAAGCTCCGCGTCGTCGACGAACTGGTTATTCCAGAACACGTTGCCGTCGCGGTCCACTGCGATCACGACGTTCTCCGGTTTCGTCTGCGTCGGAAGATTGCGCTCGAGCGGCAGGTCCACGGGGATGTTCTGTACCACCACCGGAATGGTGATGAGGAAAATGATGAGCAGCACCAGCATCACGTCGACGAGCGGCGTGGTGTTGATCTGGGAGTTCAGATCATCGTCTTCAGCCTGCCCGACCTGCATTGCCATGTCAGGCCGCCTTGTGCTGGGTGTGGCCGCCGCCAAGGAGCGTCATCTGGAGGCCGCTGCCGAAGCGGCGCACCTCCTCCATCGCGACGCGGTTCCTGCGCACGAGCCAGTTGTAGCCGAGCACGGCCGGCACCGCGACGGCGAGGCCGAGCGCGGTCATGATCAGCGCCTCGCCCACGGGCCCAGCCACCTTGTCGATGGAGGCTTGGCCCGCGATCCCGATGGCGGTGAGTGCGTGGTAGATGCCCCAGACGGTACCGAAGAGGCCGACGAAGGGAGCGGTCGAGCCGACCGTGGCGAGGAATGCCAGACCCGTCTGCAACCGATTGTTGATCACGTCCACGGCGCGGTCCAGCGACATGGAGACCCAAGTGTTGAGGTCGATCTGCTGCTTGGGCATCGCCGAGTGATCCTTGACCGCGATAACGCCTTCCTCCGCCATGTAGCGAAAGGCGCTGTCTTCGCGCAGTTCCGCAGCGCCGGCGTTCACGCCGCCCTTGGCGGCCCAGAACTTAGTGTCGGCTTCGCGCCAGTCCGTGAAGAGCCGCGCCTGTTCGATGTACTTGACGATGCCGATGTACCAGGTGCCGATCGACATGATGATGAGGATGATGAGCGTGCCGCGCGCCACGAAGTCGCCCTGCTTCCAGAGCGCCTCGATGCCGTAGGGATTTTCTATCGTCTCGGCCGTGGCGGCGCTATTGTCGCGAGGCGATGGCGCCTGCGACGGCACGACCACGCTCGTGGCGGGACCGGAGGCTGGCGCCGGCGGAGCATCCTTCGGGGCCTGAGCGGACACAATGCCTGCCAGACTCGCCAGCAGCACGGCAAGGAAAATCATTCTTGGCTTTTTCATGACACTCCCTATTCGAGTCTCCATAGGTATTCGATGCGCGCCCACGCGCGCGTTGGTTGGCCGTCGACGGTGGCCGGCCTGAAGTTGCAGAGCTCGAGGGCCGCACGCGCTGCCTCGTCAAGGCGCCGATAGCCCGATGATCGCTCGACCTTGCTGTCGATCACTTTTCCGTTCACATCGATAAGGAACTGCAGCAACACGGTGCCGGTCTCGTTGGCCCGGCGCGACGCGGGCGGGTATTCGGGCTTGTCGCAGGACGCCGCCTGCACGACCGGCGCCGTGCGCACCGGCGCGGGCGGCGGCGGTGTCGGCGTGGCGGTGATCGTGGGCGCCTGCTGGACCGGCACCTGGATATTGATTTCCGGCGGTGGGATAAATGGCGGCGGTGGCACCGCGAGCTTCGGCGGCGGCGGCTTCTCAGGCTGCGGCGGCTTGATCTCCTCGATTATTTTCGTCTGCAGCGGCGGCGCCACTACCTCCACGATCTTGCGCGCCAAGCCGTGCAGCAGCGCATAGATGAGCACGATGTGCAGCGCGATCGTGGCGACAGCTCCTGCCAGTCGCCGCGAGGATGAGCGGGGGGCCGCGTAGCTCACGAAAGGCGCAAAGGATACCGCTTCACGCGTTATACAACCTGCATACAGGGAAAAGACAAAGGGGCCGCGAGCGGCCCCTTTGTCTCTACGATGCAGCTATCGGAACTTGTACTTGGCTTGGAGGAGGAACGTCCTGCCGCGCGGATCCGCGTAGCCCGGGTCGTAACCCGCTTGGAAGAAGTTTTGTCCGCCTGCGTTCGTGTAAGACGGATTGCGGTCGAATACGTTACGAATGCCCGCGGTTACCTGGAGGTTCTCGTTGAACAGCCCCGTGTAGCTTGCCGTTCACAACTGGGCTGACCACGCCGGTTGATGCTGCTAAAGCTGCCCGGCGTTCCGCCCGGTCCGTCCAAGTTCTGCAGGTCGTGCTTATAGAAATAAGTGCCGGTAAAGTTGCACGTGAAGGCACCGACTGATCGCGTCGGAATGCGCCACAAGCCGGTGAAATCGAATCCCTTGACGTGGGTCTCGCCGAGGTTGCTGTTGACCTGGTTGATACTGAGGATCTGTCCCGGACAGCCCGGGCAGGTCGCGTCGGGGCGGCGCGCGTTATGAGCTTACCGAACCTCGCAGGGGGTCGATATACTCTGGGCACCCCGGCCCCTCATCGGCCCGACCAACCCAAATGAAATGCCCCTTCTGCGGCTCCGAGGACACCCAGGTTATCGACACCCGGGCGAACCTCGAGGCGAACACCACGCGGCGCCGGCGCAAGTGCGCGGCCTGCGAGAAGCGTTTCACGACCTACGAGCGCGTCGACCTGAAGATGCCGCGCCTGGTAAAGAAGGACGGCAGGCGTACCGACTTCGACCGCGACAAGCTGATGGGCAGCATGATGCTCGCGCTGCGCAAGCGTCCCGTCGCCACTGACGAGATCGAGGGCGCCGTCGACCACGTCATCGAGCGGCTGCGCTCGCTCGGCGAGCGCGAGGTCTCCACCACGCGCGTCGGCGATTTCGTCATGCGCGAGCTCGCCAAGCTCGACAAGATCGCGTACATCCGCTTCGCCTCGGTCTACCGCCAGTTCGAGACGCTCGACGATTTCCGCGACGCCGTGCAGGAAGTGAAAGCCGTCCCCCGCAAGCGCCGCAAATGATCCGCTGTCCATGAGTTTCTGCGAACTCGATCGCGCCATGATGCGGCGCGCGCTCGAGCTCGCCGCCAAAGGGATGTACACCGCAACGCCGAACCCGCGCGTCGGCTGTGTCATCGCGCGCGAGGGGAAGATCATCAGCGAAGGCTGGCATGAGAAGGCCGGCGGACCGCACGCGGAGATCCGTGCGCTCGAGGGAATCGACGCGGCGGGCGCGACCGTCTACGTCACGCTCGAGCCCTGCGCGCACCACGGACGCACGCCGCCCTGTGTCGATGCGCTGATAAAAGCAAAAGTGTCGCGCGTGGTGGCAGCGACGCGAGATCCCAGCGCCGATGCGCGCGGCGGCGGCGAGCGCCTCTCCGCTGCGGGGGTGAGGTTCGAGCACGGCCTGCTGGAGGAAGAGGCGCGTGAGCTCAATATCGGCTTCATCTCGCGCGTCGCGCGCCGCCGCCCTTGGGTGCGCGTGAAGATCGCGGCGACGCTCGACGGGCGCACTGCGCTAAACGATGGCCGCTCGCAGTGGATCACCGGCGCCGAGGCGCGGCGCGACGGCCACCGTTGGCGCGCACGAGCATGCGCCGTCCTCACGGGCATCGGCACGGTGCGCGCCGACGACCCGCAGCTTACCGTGCGCGAAGTCGACACGCCGCGGCAGCCGCTGCGCGTGGTCGTGGATAGTCGACTGGAGATGGCGCCGACTGCCCGGGTCCTCCCCGCACTCGTCTTTGCGGGCCGGGAAGGAAAGCTGGCAAGCGCCGAGGTGATCGCGCTGCCCAACGCCGCGGGCAAGGTCGACTTGCCGCGCATGCTGGAAGCACTGGCCGAGCGCGGCGTGAACGAGCTGCATGTCGAGGCGGGGTTCCGCCTCAACGGCTCGCTCGTGCGCGAGGGGTGCGTCGACGAGTTTCTTCTCTACCTGAACCCGAGCTTCCTCGGCGACGCCGCGCAGGGCATGCTCGATCTCGCGGCGTCCGCCGCGCTCGATGCGCGGCTGCGCCTGCGCATCGTCTCGCTCGATCGGCTAGGCGACGACCTTAGGCTGCTGGCGCGTCCCGCCGCTCGTTCCGCATAGCGCGGAGCGCACGAGGTCGACCGCGACGCGCGCGGTGGCGCCGCCCGGATCGAGCCGCGGGCTGTACTCGACGAGCTCGAGCGCCGCGAGGTCGGCGCGCATGCCGATGCCGTCGAGCGCGCGCCCGAGCTCGGCACCCGAGACGCCGTCGGGCACCGGCGTGCCGACGCCCGGCGCCTCGTCGGGCGTCACGACATCCAGGTCGATGCTGATGCCGAAGGCGGTCGTGCCGCGCGTCGCGATGCCGATCGCCTCGTCCATCGCCGGCTTGATGCCGCGGCTGCGGATTTCCGCCATGTAGACGACGCGCACCCCGAGCCGCTCGAGGCGTACCTTCTCCTCCGGCTCGAAGCTGCGCACGCCGATCAGCACGACGTGCTGCGGCTCGATCACGCCGGTCGTGAGGCCGTAAAGCGGATCGTCGTCCTCGCCCAGCAGCCATGCGAGCGGCATGCCGTGCAGGCGGCCGGTATGGCTGGTGCGCGGCGTGTGCGCATCCATGTGCGCATCGATCCACACGAGGCCGAGCGCCCCTCTCACCGAGCGCGCGACGCCGCTCCACGTGCCGCCGGCGCAGCTGTGGTCGCCGCCGAGCACGCAGGGCAGGCGCCCACGGCGGACGCAATCGGCCACCGCGGAGGCGAGCAGGCCGCACAGCTTGCTCACGGCGAGCTGCTTGCGCCGCTCGGTGCGCAAGGGCGAAAGGATCGGGCCGCTGTGCACAGGCACGCCGCAGCGCTGCATCTCGGCTTCGACCAGCGGGATCAGCGCCGCCGGCGCCTCGGCGCAGCCCGGCTCCGGGCCGCCCAGGCCCCACGCCGCACCGATGAGCTCGATCTGTCGTTGCATATCTACGTCGGCATCCGGGCGCCGCTACAGCGCCGATTCGAACACGGCCCTATTCTGGCTTGTCGAACGAAAGGCGTCCGGGAATGGAACGAGCGACCGACATGCGGCGATGGCAGGACTGGGCGAGCTTCGCGCTCGGGCTCTGGCTCGCCGTGTCGCCCTGGCTTGCCGACTATGCAGCGCATGACGTGGCGACCGCCAATGCCGCGGTCTGCGGGCTTGCGCTCGCGGTTGCGGCGCACGTCGGCTTCACCTGCGATCACCTGAGCAGCGAATGGCTGAACCTCGCCGGCGGCTTGTGGCTGGTCGCCGCGCCCTTCGCGCTTGGCTTCGAATCGAGTCACGTCGCGGCGGTCAACGCCATAGCCGTGGGCGCCTTCATCACGTTCCTCTCCGCATGGACGCTCGAGCTCGATCGCGAGTTCGGCAGGCTGTGGCATAGATTGAGCAGTTAGACAGCGCTTTTACGCTACCCTCCGCGCCATGTTCACGGGCATCGTGCAGGCGGTGGGCCGCATTGTGCGCCTCGACCCGCTGGAAATCGATTCGGGCCGCCTCGAGCTCGCGGACGTCGCCGTGGGCGGCTCGATCGCGGTGCAGGGCGTGTGCCTCACCGTCACGGCGCTCACCGGCAAGGGCTTCAGCGCCGACCTCTCCGCCGAAACCCGCCGCGTCACCACCGGCCTCGAGCGCGCCGGCGCGGCCGTCAATCTCGAAAAGTCGCTGGCACTTGGCGATCGCCTCGGCGGTCATCTCGTGGCCGGCCATGTCGACGGCGTGGGTGAAGTGCTTTCGCATGCGGAAGGAGTGCTGCGCGTGCGCGCGCCGCGGGAGCTTGCCCGCTATATCGCGCGCAAAGGCTCGATCTGCGTCGACGGCGTGAGCCTGACGGTGAACCGCGTCGAGGACGACGCATTCGAGGTCCAGCTCATCCCGCATACGCTCCAGGTGACCACCCTCGGGCGCCTCGCGATGGGCGCGCGCGTCAACCTGGAGGTCGATCTCGTCGCGCGCTACGTCGAGCGAATGATGGCGTAATCCTTACCGCGACATCCCGAAGTTACATGCCGGGATGCCGCTGGACGGCGTCGACGTTGCGGCACGACGGTTGCATTGCCGGCCGCCGTATGCCGTTGCGGAGCCCGAAGTGGCCGTTCACGCCGGCGGCGGTCGAGTACTCGCCGGACGAATGGGGCGGGGTGTACGTCCTCTGGCGCGGCGAGACCATTCTCTTCATCGGCTCTGCGGCCGACGACACGCGCGGCAGCATCAAAGCCGACCTGATGGCTCACCTCAAGGGCGAACGGGGCATCTGCTCACAGGACGCGACGCACTACGGCTGGGAGCTTTCGCAGGAGCCGAAAGAGCGTGAGCTCGAGCTTCTGAAGGAGTACTTGGAGCGGCATCGCTCGTATCCCCGCTGCAACCAGAGGGGGACAGACCCTTAGGGTCTGTCCCCAGTAGCATGCGCGGCCATGAGCCGCATCCGCTTCGACGCCGCGCTGCCGATCAGTGCGCGGCGGGAGGAAATCCAGGCGGCGGTCGATCGTCATCCGGTGGTGATCGTCTGCGGCGAGACCGGCTCGGGCAAGACGACGCAGCTGCCGAAGATGCTGCTCGAGATGGGCCGCGATAAATCCGGCCGCATCGGCCACACGCAGCCGAGGCGCATCGCGGCGCGCTCGGTGGCGGCGCGCATCGCGGAAGAGCTCGGCAGCGAGGTCGGCGGCATCGTCGGCTGCAAGGTGCGCTTCCAAGAGCAGGCCGGCAGCCGCACCGCGATCAAGCTCATGACCGACGGCATCCTCCTCGCCGAGACGCAGGGCGACCGCGACCTGCGCGAATACGCCTCGATCATCCTCGACGAGGCGCACGAGCGCAGCCTCAACATCGATTTCCTGCTCGGCTACATGAAGCGCCTGGTCGCGCGCCGGCCCGAGCTGCGGGTGGTGGTCACTTCCGCCACGATCGACGCCGAGCGTTTCTCGAGGCACTTCGACGGCGCGCCGGTGATCGAGGTATCGGGACGCCTCTATCCGGTCGAGGTGCGCTACCGGCCCGTGGCGGGCGATGCGGAGGACACGACTCGCGACGAGGAGGAAGCCGCGCTCGCCGACGCCGTCGACGAGCTGTGCCGCGAAGGCGCCGGCGACGTGCTCGTCTTCCTGCCAGGAGAGCGCGAGATTCGCGACGCCGCCGACACCCTGCGGCGCCGAGGCCCGCGCGGCGTCGACATCCTGCCGCTCTATGCGCGCCTTTCCGCGGCCGAGCAGGATCGCGTGTTCCACCCGGCCGGCGCGAGGCGCATCGTGCTCGCGACGAACGTCGCCGAGACTTCGCTCACCGTGCCGCGCGTGCGCTACGTGGTCGACACGGGCCTCGCGCGCGTCAAGCGCTACCGCTACCGGCAGAAGGTCGAGCTGCTGCGCGTCGAGCCGATCTCGCAGGCCGCCGCGCGCCAGCGTGCCGGGCGCTGCGGGCGCGTGGCGAACGGCGTCTGCATCCGGCTCTATTCCGAGGAAGATCACGACAGGCGGCCGGCGTTCAGCGAGCCGGAGCTGCTGCGCTCGTCGCTCGCTTCGGTGATCTTGCGCGCGAAGAGCCTCGGCCTGGGCGAGGTGGCCGATTTTCCGTTCCTCGATCCGCCGATCCCGCGCGCCATCGCCGACGGCTACGCGCTGCTCTCCGAGCTCGGTGCCGTGGACGATTCCAACGAGCTGACTTCGATAGGCAGCGAATTGGCGCGCCTGCCGCTCGACCCGCGCATCGGCCGCATGCTGATTGCGGCGCGCGAGGAGCGCTGCCTCGCGCAGGTGCGTGTCATCGCGGCGGCGCTTTCGGTGCAGGACCCGCGCGAGCGGCCGCTCGACAAGGCGTCTCTCGCCGACGAGCGCCACGCCAGGTTCGCCGACGAGCGTTCCGACTTCCTCGCCTTCCTCAAGATGGCCGAGCTCTTCGAGCACAAGATGGAGAAGGCGGCGCGCGAGAATTTCCTTTCCGTCCCCCGCATGCGGGAGTGGCGCGACGTCGCGCAGCAGCTCGCGCGCACGCTGCACGAGATCGGCTGGGAGGATTCGTCCGTGCACGCGGATCGCCCCGAGGGCTACCGCGCGATCCACCGCGCGCTGCTGGCAGGGCTGCTCGGCAACGTCGGCACGCGAGACGAACCCGAAACGAGCTACACCGGCGCGCGCGGCATCAAGTTCTGGGTCCATCCCGGTTCCTGGGTGAAGAAGCCCGGCCGCTGGATCGCCGCCGCCGAGCTGGTCGAGACCACGCGCCTATTCGCCCGCAGCATCGCCGCCGTCGAGCCGCGCTGGCTCGAGGAGCTGGGCGCGCACCTCATCCGGCGCGAGCAGCACGAGCCGCGCTGGGATGCCCGCCGCGGCGAGGTGATCGCGCTCGAGCGCGGCACGCTCTACGGCCTGCCCGTGTACACCAACCGCCGCGTGGCCTACGGGCCGATCGATCCGGTGGCGTCGCACGCGATCTTCATCCGCTCAGGCCTGGTGCATGGCGAGCTCGAGACGCGCGCGCCGTTCCTCGCGCACAACCGGCGGCTCGTCGCCGAGATCGAGCGGCTCGAGCACAAGTCGCGCCGCCCGGACATCCTGGTCGACGAGGAGTTGATCCACGCTTTCTACGGCGAGCGCGTGCCGGCGCATGTCTACAGCGCGGCGGCCTTCGAGCAATGGCGCGTGCGCGCCGAGCGCGACAACAAGCGCCTCCTGCACCTCTCGCGGGAAGACCTGATGCGCCACGAGGCGGCGGGCATAACCACCACCAACTTCCCGTCGCAGATCGAGCTGGGGCCGAATCGCTTCGCCCTCGACTACCACTTCGAGCCCGGCTCGCCGCGGGACGGCGTGACCATGACCGTGCCGCTTGCGCTCTTGAATCAGGTCCCCGGGCACCGCACCGAGTGGCTCGTGCCGGGTTTGCTGAAGGAGAAGGTACGCACGCTCGCCAAGGGCATCCCGCAGCGCCTGCGGCAGAAGCTGGGCGCGCTCGATGAATTTGCCGAGCGTTTCGCCGGTTCGGTCAAACCCGCCGATACGCCGCTCGCCACCGCCATCGCACGCTACATCCGTGCCGAGTTCAACATCGATGTGCCGCAGGATGCCTTCCGTCCCGACTCGGTGCCGCCGCACCTGCGCATGAATTTCCGCGTGGTTGATGAGGAGGGTCGGCAGCGCGCGCTGGGGCGCGATCTCCTCGCCATCAAGCGCGAGCTCGGCGAGGAAACGAAGACGCTGCTGCAGCAGGAGGCGCCGGTCGACGAGGGCGCGCGCCACACCGGCTGGACGATGGGCGATCTGCCCGAGATCATGGAGATCGAGCGCGGCGGACAGACGCTCGTCGGCTATCCGGCGCTGGTCGACGCCGGCGACGCAGTGACGCTGCAGGTCTTCGAGTCGCCCGACAAGGCGCGCGAGGTGCACGCCGCGGGCGTGCGGCGCCTCGTGTCGATCGCCTTCCGCGACCGCGTCCGCGACCTGGAGCGCACGCTCGCGAAAGACATGGCGGTCGCGCCGCTCAAGGACGACGTCATCCGGGCTGCGCTCGACCGCGTGTTCCTCGCCGAGCCGCTGCCGATGACCGCGGCGGATTTCGCCAAGCGGGTCGAGGAGGGTCGCAGCCGCTTCACGCTGATCGCGCAGGAGATCGCGCGCTCGGCGGCCGTGATCCAGGCCGAACGCGCGGCGCTGGAAAAGCGCCTCGCGGCCCTGGAGAAAGGTTTCCCGCAGGCGGCGGCCGACATCCGCGCGCAGCTCGCCCGGCTGCTCGCCTCCGGGTGGCTGGCGCGCACGCCATGGGAGCGGCTGCAGCACTTTCCGCGCTACCTCAAGGCCGCCGCGCTGCGGCTGGAGAAGCTGCGCGCCGATCCGCAGCGCGAAGCGCGCCTCGCGGGCGAGCTTTCTGCGCTCGAGCAGCCTTATCGCCGCGAGCTCGGCGTGCGCGCGAAGAGCGGCGACGTGAGCGCGGAGCTCGAGCAGTTCGGCTGGCTGCTGGAAGAGCTGCGCGTGTCGCTCTTCGCGCAGGAGCTGAAGACGCCGGTGCCGGTCTCGCCCAAGCGCCTCGCCAAACTCTGGCAGACTGTGCGGCGATGAGCGTCGCCCGCTCGCTCCTCTTCGGCGCGGCCAACGTGCTGCATCCGCGCATGCTGTGGCTGATGCTCTGGCCGATGCTCGCCGCGCTCGGCTTCTGGGGCCTCATCGGGTTCTTCCTGTGGACCCGCCTCGCCGTGCGCATCTCGCTGTGGCTGCAGCAAGGCCTCGACTATGCGCTCGCCTGGTCGCACGTCGATTTCGGCTCCGCGGCACTCGTCGCGGCGAACGTGCTGCTCTTCCTCGGCTTCGTGCCGCTCGTCTACCTCACGGCGCTCTTCATCCTGAGCGTCTTCGGCATGCAGCAGATGGTGAGCTACGTAGCGCGGTCGTACCCGGACCTCGAGCGCCGCCGCGGCGGCGGCATGGCGGGCAGCGTCTGGAACAGCGGCGTCGCGCTCATCGGCCTGCTGATCTTCGGTGCGCTGAGCCTTCCGCTCTGGCTCTTTCCGCCGCTCTGGCCGCTGATCCCGCTCGTCATCCTCGCGTGGGTGAACCAGCGCCTGCTGCGCTATGACGCGCTCGCCGAGCACGCCGACGCGGCGGAAATGAAACGCATGTTCAGCAAGCACCGCGGCGCGCTGTATCTCATGGGATTCCTGCTCGCGCTGATCGCGTATTTGCCGATCCTCGGCTTCTTCGCGCCGGTGGTATTCGGCCTCGCGTTCATCCATTACCTGCTCGGCGCATTGGCAGCCTATCGGGCCGATACAAACAAATCATTGGTCGCGGGGAACGTGCATCCCTAGACTGGGTCATTCCTTTTTGACCTGGAGTGAAAAGCCCGTGTTTCAGAACCGCGAGGGACAGCGCGTCCCGCAAGTTACGTTCCGCGCCCGCAACGAAAGCGACTGGAAGCCCATCACTACCGACGACGTCTTCAAGGGCAAGACGGTCGCCGTGTTCTCGCTGCCCGGCGCCTTCACGCCCACCTGCTCTTCGACCCATGTGCCGCGCTATAACGAGCTCGCGCCGGCCTTCTTCGCCAACGGCGTCGACCGCATCGTCTGCGTCTCGGTCAACGACGCCTTCGTGATGAACGAGTGGGCGCGCACGCAGGAGTGCGGCAACCTGATGCTGCTGCCGGACGGCAATGGCGAGTTCACGCAGCAAATGGGCATGCTGGTCGACAAGAGCGAGCTCGGCTTCGGCAAGCGCTCCTGGCGCTATTCGATGCTCGTGAAGGATGGCGTCGTCCAGAAGATGTTCATCGAGCCGCAGAAGCCCGGCGACCCCTTCGAGGTGTCCGACGCCGACACGATGCTGAAGCACATCAACCCGAAGGCGAAGAAGCCCGACCAGGTCGCGATCCTCACGCGCGAAGGCTGCGGCTACTGCGCCCGGGCGAAGAAGCTGCTGAAGGACCTGGGCCACCAGTACAGCGAGATCTCGCTCGACCACAGCGACCGCTCGCGCGTCGTCGGCGCGATCACGGGCCGCGGCACCGTGCCGCAGGTCTTCATCAACGGCCAGCACATCGGCGGCCTCGAAGAGCTCGAGCGCTGGGCCAAGAAGGCCGCATAAAATCCGGGGGTGTTTGGCGCCCTCATCATCGGTGACGAATTGCTGGTCGGGAAGCGCGAGGACAAGCACCTCGGCTTCCTGATCGGCGCGCTGGCGAAGCGCGGGCTGCGCCTGGGCTGGGCGCACTACCTGGGCGACGATCCGGCGCGCCTCACCGAGGCGCTCGAGCGCACCTTTGCCTCGTCCGACGTCGTCTTCAGCTTCGGCGGCATCGGCGCCACGCCCGACGATCACACGCGCCAGTGCGCGGCTGCCGCCCTAGGCCGGCCGCTGGCGCTGCATGCCGAAGCCGAACGCGAGATCCGTGCACGGTTTCCCGGCCAGGAAGTGACGCCGCAGCGCCTCGCGATGGGCGAGTTTCCTGGAGGCGCGCGGATCATCCCGAATCCGGTGAACCGCATTCCCGGTTTCTCAGTCGCCGACCATCACTTCGTGCCCGGTTTCCCGCAGATGGCGTGGCCGATGGTCGAGTGGGTGCTCGAGACGCGCTACCGCGAGCGCTTCGACTCGCAGAAGTGGGCGGAAGCTTCGATGCTCGTCTACGAGGCGGGCGAGAGCCAGCTGATTCCCGCCATGAAGACTGTGGAGAGCGAGTACCAGGGCGTGAAGGTGTTCAGCCTGCCTTCGATGGGCGCCGACGGCTCGCGCATCCACGTCGAGCTCGGTGTGCGCGGCGAGCCCGCGCAGGTCGAGCCCGCGATGGAGCGCCTGCGCCATGAAGTGCGCGCGGCCGGGTTTCCATACAAATAAAAAGCCTCGGGGGTTGCCCGGGGCTTTCTATTACTTCTTCTTTTTGCGCTTCGCGCTAGACCGGGGTTTCGACTTCGACTTCAGCCCCTTTTTGGCGCTTAGGCGACCTTTTTTGCTTTCGCGAGTCCCTTGACGGTCTCGGTGGCGGCGGCAACGTTGGCTTCGGCGATCTCGGTCGCCTGCTTCGCGGCCTTGTTCATGTTGTCGTACGCCGAGTTGGCGGCGGCAAGCATGGACTTGACCGCGGCGACGGCGACGTCCGAGCCGGCGGGGGCGTTCTTCGAGACCTTGTCGAGCAGGCTGACAAAGTTCTCGTTCCAGTCGGCGACGCGGCGCTCGGCGACTTTGCTGAGCTCGGCATTCGCCTCGCTGGCGACTTCATACACGCTCCTCGAGTAGGCGATGGCCTTCTCGATCGCGGGCTGGGCGAAGGAGTTCTGCAGCGTCACGAACTCCTGCACGTCTTTCGCGCCGAGGAGGGCGCGGCTGTTGGCGATCGAGTCTTCGAAGGCGCTCTTCACGGCGCCCGCGGTGATGTTCGCCAGCTTCTCGAACGCGGCGAACTGGGCATTCGCTACGGCGAGGAGCGATTCGACGCCGGCCTTTTGGGCCGACTGGATTTGTTCCGGTGTCACGTACATGAGATGCTCCTGGTCGGTGGTATTGGGTGATTTGTTGCAATGCAGCAAATACGATTTTAGGCTTATCCCCTACGAAGTCAAGCACATTGTGCGTAGCAGCACTAGGTGATTGACGCGTCACACAAACGACTACAGCCGGGTAATAGTTAGGGCTCCCTTACACTAAGCCATGCCCCTGGAATACCGTCCGAGCGCCCCGGCTTTCCTGGCCGATCCGTTCCCGATCTTCCAGCGGATGCGGGACGAGGAGCCCGCGCACTGGAGCCCCCAGCTCAAGGCTTGGGTGCTCACGCGCTACGACGATGTGAAGCGCGTCTGCCTCGATGCCGAGCGGATGTCCTCCGACCGCCTGCGGCCGTTCTTCAGCTCGCTGCCTTCGCCGGAAGCGGCGCGCATGGCGGAGCTGATCCGCATCCTCACGCTGTGGATGGTGTTCCGCGACCCGCCGGTGCACACGCGCTTGCGGCGCCTCGCGAGCCGCGTCTTTCACGTGCGCTCGATCCATGCGCTGCGGCCGAACGTCGAGGCGCTCACCGCATGGCTCCTCGAACGCATCGGCGACCGCATTGGCGACGCCGGCGAATTCGACTTCATCGCCGAGTTCGCCATGCCGCTGCCGGCGCTCGTCATCATGGACATGCTGGGCGTGCCGCGCGCCGACCTGCCGCGCCTGAAGCGCCTGTCCGACGAGATGGCGCTCTTCATCGGCAGCGCGCGCGCCACCGCCGGTAAGTACGAGCGCGCCGAAGCGGCCACCCACGAGATGGCGGACCTCTTCCGCACGCTGATCGCCGCGCGCCGCGCGAAGCCCGAGCGTGACCTCCTCTCCGAGCTCGTCCACCTCGAGGAGGACGGCGACCGCCTGTCGGAGGACGAGCTCGTCGCCATGTGCGTGCTCCTCCTCTTCGCCGGGCACGAGACCACCACCCACCACATCGCCAACGGGCTCGCCGCGCTGATGCGCTTCCCCGCCGAGATGGAAAAGCTCCGCCGCAACCCGGCGCTCGCGCCGGCCGCGGTCGAGGAGCTCCTGCGCTACGACGGCCCCATCGGCGCGCAGGTGCGCATCGTCCAGGAGCCGCAGACCTTCCACGGCCGCGACTTCAAGACCGGCGACCGCGTGTTCCTGATGATGAACGCCGCGAACCGCGACGAGCGCGCCTATGCGGATGCCGACCGCGTCGACCTCGAGCGCAACGGCCCGGCGCACCTCACCTTCGGCTTCGGCCCGCACATCTGCCTCGGCTTCCCCCTCGCGCGCCTCGAAGGCCGGGTCGCGCTGCCCGCCGTCCTCGCGCGCTGGCAGCGCATCGAGCCCGCGCCCGCGAAGATCGAATGGCTGGACTCGATGGTCCTGCGCGGAATGACCTCGTTTCCTATCCGGGTGAAGTAGTCTCCTTTCTTTTCTTTCTCCCTTCTTCTTTCCTGCATTCATACCGCTTTGGGTATATTGCGAGGTATGGCCGTGGCGAAGAGGAATAAGGTTGATGGAGGAAGCGGGAACGTCTTTTCGGATCTCGGTTTTCCGGACGCTAAACAGCTCAAACTAAAAGTCCGGCTCGCTGTCGAGGTCAATCACGTTCTGCAAGAGCGACGGCTATCGCAGGAGAAGGTCGCAATGCTGTTTGGCATCCGGCAACCGCATGTTTCCGATCTCGTCCGCTACCGCCTGGACCGCTTTTCTGTGGAGCGCTTGATCAACTTCCTCACTCGCCTGGGCAGGGACGTGGAGATCCGCATCGGTCCGCGCCGTGCCGGCATGCGTCGCTCGACGGTGAAAGTGCACCACGAGCGTCCGTAACTAGTTTTCGCGTCACGCGGACGTCATGCCCGCGTCATGACAGGTGGCGCGCAATAAGGAACGAGCGGCGACCCGCGCGGAAAAGTCCTCAATGAGGGAATTTCTCTGTCGCGACGTCGTGGCGCGACGTCGACAATCGGCCTTCTCAAATCGGGTGGCGGCGACAAGATGACGCCGTGGCTGGCTATAGCGGGCGCATTCGGAAGGGCGCACCATGCTTCTCGAGCGGGACAAAAAAAGAGGGCACGTCCGCTAGACGTGCCCTCCGGTACTGCCCACTCTTGGCGATCAGACGGCGACTACACTTTGTTTGGCGCTGCCGTGGACGGGCTTCTGCAACAAGTCTGTCTCTCGGACTGGCGCTGGTAACAGCGTGACGGCCACTCATCCAACCTCGTGTAGGTGACTGCCTACACGAGGACGCATCTTCTTACGAACCCCTTGTAGTTAGCTATGTGCTGCCCGCCTGCCGGCGTAGTCCGGTAGGACTAGGCGCGGCCATTCGCCACATCCGCACACCTTCAGCCGCCGAGTTTGGCGAGTCCTTCGCTCAGCGCGGGCCGCGCCTGGATACTCTGCAAGGCAGGCAGTCCTGGCCGGACGAATGCATCGGTGGTCGAGGCGAGCAATTGCTCGAAGCCGTTTCCGGCACCCAACCAGCCTGTTGGGATCGAGCCCCCGTCCTCGGCACGCGAGACGTCCAGCGTGGCCTAGCGGACGTGGAAGAGTGGAGGGAGGTCGAACGCGGCTACCGTCTTCATAGGGGAAACGGCTGTAATTCCCGTGTTCGCTCCAGGGCGATACCCCATTGATACCCCTACAATGCGGCCGAACCCTATGGCTATCGTCATAATGCCCGCAAGGCCTTCTCATAATGAGCATCGATCTCCAAACGTAGCATCCGGCGCGATGGATCAGCGCTACGGGCGCCGTGTTTGCTTCAGCTTCAGTGTTGAGCCCAAAGCAACCGCTTTGGCTGTGTGTCAGAATCCCCGGCGCGAGACCGCGCGGGGGAGCGAGGGATGATGATGGAACGACGTCGGTACGTGCTTGCCGTCATGTCGGCCGGGGACCGGCCAGAGTATTCACCCGCGCAGCTTCAGAAGCTTTTTTTCCTGATGGATAAAGAGGTGCCTAGTCACACAGGCGGCCCGTACTTTAATTGGCGCGCGTACGACTACGGCCCATTCGATGCCGCCGTGTACGAAGAAGCCGAAATGCTCGCCGCGCTTGGCCTCACCATGGTGGACAAGAGCAGCTTCTATCGCGTGTATTCGCTCTCGGCGGCCGGGCTCGAGCAAGGGAAAGCCGCGCTCACTGAGTTCACTCCGGCCGGGCGGGACTTCGCCGTCCGCGCTGCGAACTGGGTGCGCGCCGTGTCGTTCAATCAGCTTGTCACGGAAATCTACAAGCGCTATCCGGAGATGAAGGAGAACAGCGTCTTCAGGGCTGCCTAGCTCGTGACGCTTATCGTCGGCATCCTTTGTTCCGACGGTGTTGTGATGGCTTCGGACAGTGCTGCGACCCTCAGCACTGGCATGTCTCCGACGATAGGCCAACAGGCCGTCAAGAAGGTCATCAACCTTTCCAACGCGATCCTCTACGCATCGACCGGCGCGGTCGGAATGTCGCAGCTGGTCTGGCACACAGTGTCGACACTCTGGAACGAAAATCCGAGCCGGCTGAAAAATGCGAGCGACGATGGTTCGCTTATGAAGCTGTTGGGCAGCGAGATAGCGAAAACTGTCGGTCAATATCTCCAGACGGGTGCCTTAGTACGACAGCTGGGCATGGACGGCTCAGCCTCCTTGTGCAAATCGATGGTCGCCATCCCCGTTCAAAAGATTCCGACGCTGTTCACGTTCGACTTCGGCGGTCAGCCAGAAAAAGCAACCGACGAATTGCCGTTCGTTGCGATGGGCTCGGGGCAGCCAATTGCCGATCCATTTCTAGCCTTTCTCAAGCGCCTCTTGTGGCCCAAGCGCCTGCCTACGCTAGCTGAAGGTCGACTCGCCGCGGTATGGACCATAGCCCACGTCACGCACACCAATCCTGGCGGCGTCGGTGGAGACATCCAGTTGTGGGTCTTACCGCGCGCTGCTGTTGGACAGATGCCCGTTCCCGTCGAAATAACCGAGGCGCAGATACAAGAACACACCGCACAAATCGCGGCAGCGGCTACGGCAATGATCGGCGCGGTTACGCAGCAACCACCGGCGCTAGGCGCGGGAGCTCAACCGGCGCCCGCGGCGGCACCACCGCCCCAAGGGCCTGGTCCAGCGCCATCAGCCGGCGCAGCTGCCCCCGCCTAAGAGATGAGCGCCCACATCACGTTCAGCGTGCCCTAAGCACGTAATCATTTGTCCGATTAATCACCGTAAGCCCAGGGCCGTTCAATGGCCACCACCGACTACCCGGTGCCGCTCAGAGGACCAGAGGCTCATCGCTTGGCCGACATGGTCGGCGTGCTCGATGATCTGCGGGCTGCCGCCGCAGCTGCCGTGAAGCTGCGGACCGTGGATCAATCTCCGCTCAACGACGTCGTGCTCGAGGCGCTTCAGGACTCGGCATTGATCCGTTACGGGCGCGCCTTCAGCACCGGCGTGCGGACTGAGTTCCGAATCCCCCCGGAATGGATCGACGCTCTGCCCGAGGATCTACGCAAGGCGCACGACGATTTGCTCGATCTCCGTAACGCTCACATCGCCCACTCGGTCAACGACTGGGAGATGAATGTCCCAATGGCGCGGCTGCGCGTCGATCGCGATACGGGCGATGCGAAGGTGCATGCGGTGTCTGTAAACCAATCGCGCGTCGTCCTGATGGCACACCGCTTATCGAAGGCGCTTGAGAGCGTGGTAGAGCTGCTGGCTGTCCGCATCGAGCGGGAGCGTAAGATCCAAGAGGCGCGATTGCTCGACATCGCGAAGACCATTCCGGTGGACGAACCCAAGCGCCTCATCACCGACGAGGATCTGGGTGACGATTGGCCGCGGCCGGACAAGCTCGGCCAGCGACGACCCCGCGAATAAGGCACCAAAGCGTCTGGGCGAGCGCCGGGTCGGTACGCTATCGCGATTTGCCGTTGTGCTTTCTCGGTGGCCGCAGCCGTTCTTGCCTCGCAGCGTATGGCACGACGAGTTCTAACGGTAGGCCGCGCTCGCCCCGCGCCAGGCGTTGTCGAAGGCTGGGCCGGGCGGGCGTATTCGTTCCATTTCCCAGGTACTTCATAGGTTACGTATCTCATGCGCTCGAGCGTCTAACTCAAGGGGCGCGTTGCCATACCCGACCTCAACGACCTGCTTCAGGTAAACCGGTAAGAAATTAGCGATGGAACCGTGCTGCTCGTACTGATGAACGTGGCGCAACTCGTGCGACAAAAGTCGGACATCCTTGTGGCCTCGACAGATGAAGACGGAATGTCCGAGCGTAAGGCCGACCATTCCAGGGCCAAGTAACCCAGCACTAACCGCCGCGTCCCGGAGCGTCGGATCATCGGGTAACGGCAAACTGCTCACCATCTCCACCCGCACCAGTTCGGGTCGTGTTACGCCGACGCGGCGCGCGATCTCCTGTTCCGCGACTGTTAATGGATCTCCAACTTCGAGAGCTTTCTTCGCGCGCGCCTCTGCCCATGCGATCGCGCTCGGCAGCAGCATCGGCAGTGCTTGCCTAAGGTCCATTGGCTACGATCCACGATCCTGAAACAGGAGGATCTTGCCGTAGCGCTGCGTGACCCGGGCTTTCGTCAGTGCTTTGAGCACTTCTAAATCGACGTCCCGCAGTTTCTGCGGTTCCTCAAAGCTCAGGCGCGCCGGTGCTTTACCAGGCTGGCGCAGCGCCGGCGCGAGCGCTGGAGTACTGGCGGTAATGTTCGCGATGAAGATGCCTTGCTCCTCATCCTCGAACACGTCGATCATGAACCCGTGACTCGCAGTCCGACCATGCCACACAGAAATCTTCTCGGCGCCGCTCATGACCCTATAGGTCGGCGCGCTTCCTCAGTTCCATCTTGATGGTGGCCTGAGGTTGCTCAGCAATGTGGCCTGAGAGAGTTATGTTGCCCCCGCTTGCTTTCCCCTTCAGTACAAGGCGAAAATCAGTGAGCGGGCCAAACACCGGTTGTTGCCCCGGCACCTGGTGGTGTTGCTGGCACCGAATGTCCGCTTCTGCATTACCGTCTTGTGATGCTTTGAAGGTCCCCACGTAAGTGAATTGGGCGTCTCCACCAAGCACCTTTCCGTCTTTCAGAACAGCAACTCCGCTCCCTGAACCGCCCGTGCTAGCTTGGAACGCTGCCGACCATAATCCGTTGAACATATAACCTCACGCCAAGTGAAAGGCCCCGAAACCGGAAAGCCTCGGGGCCTTGGAGTGCACCGCAGGTAGGGATTACCATTGACGCCTAGTCAGTGTATCCCCGCACGCATCTGCGGTCTTATCAGCGCGTCTTGAAGTTGGCGGTCGCATAGCGCACGATGTTCCGATGTTCCGATGTTCCGATCGCCAGTCGATCGTCCGCCGCCCGACATTCGCGATGACGAGGAGAAGGCTGACGTGAGCCGGATCCTCTCCGCGTTCCCGCCCGACCATCCGGCCCGCCTGGCACACGAGCGCGGCGTCGATACCATCAGACTTAGCCACATGGTCAGCGACTCGGCGCTCATCAAGGAACTCACGGAGGCAGTGTTGCGAGCTCGTGGTCGCCTTTGGGAACGGCACGAGCACTTCAAACCGTGACGATCGTTCCTCACTGCGACGTTTTTCCGGCAAACGATGACAGCCCAGGCATCGCTCGCACCTGCCTTTCGATTCGCATCACCGTAGCGGTCGCGGTCGTCCTCTTCATCGCGCTGATGCTGTTCCTCGCGCAAGGCGCCGCCGGGGCAGACTTCGATGCGAAGGTCGTAAACGTCCACGATGGCGATACGCTGACCGTCTTGCTTGATCGGCACTAGGTCCGTGTGCGTTTGGTGGAGATCGATGCGCCTGAACTCGGCCAGGCCTTCGGTCGAAGGTCGCGCGATTCGCTCGCTGGCATGTGCGCCGGCGCCACCGCTCGCGTCGCCAAATATGGGCATGACCGCTACGGCCGGACGCTCGCACGCATTACCTGCGGTAGTTTTGACGCGAATGCTGAACAGGTGCGACGCGGGATGGCCTGGGTGTACGTGCGATACGCGCCGAAAGGTTCGCCTCTCTACCGTTTGCAGACCGAAGCTACTCTCGAGCGCCGCGGCCTATGGTCGGACGCGGATCCGGTTGCACCGTGGGATTGGCGGCAAGCCGAACGTGCAAAAAAGATGTAGCGCATTAAACGTCTCGCTTGATGCCGGCGGCCTCGGTGATCCGTACGCCCGCTCGCCGTGGTTGGAGACGGCCCCGCAAATACTGAGCGGGGCCGTCGGTGCGCCCAGGGATTCCGGGATCGAAAATCCTGAGTGCGGGACTAGTCTATCTACGTGATTGCCCTCGATGCAATCGTCCAACGCCGCTCCCCGCCGATCTTAAGCAAAGAGCAGTTGCATCTGCGGAGCTTCGACCTCTTTCGTCGCCCTGTCTTCGACGAACAGCGAACGATCGGTCACTACTGGCTCGCGGCCGAGCATGTCGCGGAGCGCAGTAATGTCTGGGAGATCTAGGGCAGAAGTCACCGCAAGGTCGATCGCGGTTCGGACATCATCTTCAGCCATTTTGGAGAATGCTTGTACTTCCCACTTGGCGAGGTGGTCGAACTTCGCCGCGAAATCGTTCAGCTGGCGCTCCGTGAGGGCGTCGACGTTTAGTACCGGCAGCAGGTGAAGCCCAGGTTTCCGGAACTTGATCCATGCGCCCTTCGATGGCACGCGCGACATGATGAGCGTTGTGGTGCCAAGTGTGCTGTTCTGCCAGAGCGCGAGCGCCTTCTCCTTTCGACGGTCAGGTTTCCGCAGTCGCACGGGCCACCACGTATTGCTCAGCACCGGTGTATCTAGAACTATGGCGCACAGCCGTTGGGTAATGAGCCACGAACTCTCCGAGAACAACAGCCCGCCCGCCTTCGGCCACAGCAGGCCTATATCGCGGATACCTGAGCGGCCAGGTGCCGGCTTCGATCTCGGGGAGAGGTACATGTTCGGTTGCTGGGCCATGCTGAGCGTTTTGGTCGCGTCGTGATTCCAGAAGCACTTGTAAGGCGTCTTAGTCGTGACTGGAGTGAAACCGTCGTGAATATCGCGTCGATCAGGACCGAGCTCCGCAACTTGGTACAACGGAACAAGGGGCACGTCCCACGTCTTCTTGACGCCCGGAAGCGTGAGCTTCCCTTGCCACAGTCCAAACGCGAGCCTGCTGAGCTCCGTCTGAGCGAACGCTGTCGGCCACCAACCCTGCTTCAACACCTTCATCGGCACGTTGACGACTTCGCCGTACTTGCGGCCCAGCTCGGTAAGGCCCGCCACGCCGTTCTCTTTGCGGTCGACCACCCCGGCAGGCTGGGTCGTGCGGATCAACCGTGCGACCGCGAGAGCATCGCCCGGATTCGCAGGATTTCGCCAGAGGTTAACGAATGTGGTCTCCAGATCCGCGTTTGGCTGACCTTCTTCGAGCTTGCGCGCGATGAACATGAGCTCCGAGAGCTCCGTGTTCTCACTGAAGTTCCAGCGTCCCGGCTCGTGACTAACGATTACGTACTCCAGGTGATATTTTTCTTGGATTAGAAGGCGCGTATCTTCCCAAGCGACACCGGTTGCCGTCGCGCCGGGTAGGACGAATGCCAGGCGTCCGCCACGCTTGAGGTATTTGTCCGCCATCGCAACAAAGACGCTTCCCAACCCCGCGGTAATGCTCGCAGACAACCGGCCGCGCTCGACGCGCGCCTTAAGTTCCTTCTGCATTTCCGCTCGCTGGTCTTCAGGGAGGTTTCCAAAGAGCAGGTTGTCGCCCACGCTGCGCGTGAACGGCGGGTTCATTATGAAAAGATCTGTTTCAGGTACTTCAGCGACCGAGCCCGCCAATCCCTGCTTCGTGTAGCGCCTCGGCTCGGTTGCAGTCGTCTCGGCATCAAACAGGGTGAACTGCGTCGTTGCTTTCGCCTGTTCTAGAAATTCGAGGCTGCCCAGATATGGCCGACCATCTTTGACGGACAGCGGCATTGAATAGAGATGCAGCTGATGGAATAGGACTTCGGGTGCCAGCAACGACAGCGTCGAGGCGGTGAGGTGTATCGCCGATGGCAGCACGTCGTAGCCATGCATCACGCTTTCCATGAGCACGGCGTGCAACTTTGCGAGCCGCTTCTGGGTGATCTCTTCCCTGTTGCGTGCGTTCGCGACAATAAAATTGTCCGAGAGCGCTTGGCAGGCCGCCATGAGCAGCGTCCCAGTACCGCAGGTCAAATCCACGATGCGCAGCTGCTCGAGGCTTCGTTCGTTATCGAACTTGAGGTCTGACCACTTCTCCGGCTGAAGAGCAAGTTTCCCGAGAATCGTGGCCGCTGGAACGCTCGTGTAATAGGTTCCGAGATACTTCGCCTCATGTAGCAGATAGTGATAGATCCGCCCCATGAGGTCATGGCGCAGTGCGGCTTCATTGCCCGACACTTCGATCGCTTTCTCAGCCAGCACGCGAACTGCGCCATTCGACGAACTGCGGGCGGGGACCCTCGCCAGAATGTCGGACGCTAGGCGAAAGATCGGCACGTAGTTAATGTGATTGCAGATCCATTCCCATGTGTCGATCGTCTTTGAGATGACGTCTTTCTGTCGAAGGAGATCGCGAAGAGAGATCACGTTCCGCACGCCTGACGCCGCAAGCTGCTCTTGGAAGATGAAGGCATTCGCGAGGGTCAGCGCGGCGATCTTCGTCGTTGTGTCGATGCGTCGTCGTTTCGTCTCGCTGTCTTCCTTACCGGGCTTTCCGATGCCCAACACTTTTGAAAGCTCTTCGCAGATGCTCGCATTGCTCGCGAATAAGCGCGATACACCGTCTAAGCAGCCTCTGATGGACTCAGCAGCTTGCTGAACGACGTCTTCGTTGCACATCCGTTCGTGGGCTCGGCGGATTTCATCCAGAACCGCCGAGACGCCACCCTCGTGCCACTCGCCGTTGTCGACTTCGGAAAAGACGCTGTATCGCAGCGTCGAGGCTTCGATCTGCTCAGGGAGACGTGAGAACGCGGTTGAGCGTAGGGCCGCTGGATACTGCACGGCCAGCGCGATCTGCGCGATGCCGGACGAGATCCGCTCCTTCGCCTGGTCGGCGACCGTTTCCGTTGCCTGAGCGCTGGACTCGAACTTGCCCTCGATCACGATACGCATCCCACGGTACTCGATGAGCACGTCCGGCAGCCCGCGGCCCTTTCCGTTGGCGCGCTTCTGTACCGTTTCCGGTGCTGCGTCAATGCCGCGCGCCGCCAACTGCTCGGCTAGGACGACGTTCAGCACTTCCTCCCGCTGGTTCTCCGCCATACCGCCCCTCCCCTTAAAGGGGCCGCGAGCCTAGCACGCGTCGAAGAGCGCTGCAGGAAGGCAGTTGTAGCGTTATCTCCACGTCCTGATGCGACGCAACAGCGGCTTGGCTCGGCCGCATCTCCGATGCGGGATTCCGTTTCCGTATCGCCGTGACGGGCGTCGCGTGTATTGCGCACCGCCGGGCGCCAGGACGGCTACGGATGCGGCCGCCAAATCGTGCTCGCTTCCGCGCGCCAGCTGAAAACGCTACGCTGCGAGTCGTCATCATCGTCTTGGGGAGACGCGATGGCCCTGGTCAACTGCAGCGAGTGCGGCAAGCAGATTTCCGATCGCGCGGCCGCGTGCCCGAATTGCGGTAATCCGATGATTTCGCCGGCGGCTCCGCCCAGACTGACGGATATTGCGAGCACGCCTGCTGTAGAAATAACTAGGGCATCGGTGATTACCACAGAGCAGACGAGCAAGCACCACAAAGGAATGCAACTGGCAGGTGCCGGCGTCATGTGCCTTGGAATGGGCAGCTCCGCAGCCGCAGCCGGGAGCGGAAACGCCGGGATTGGTATGGTGATTTTCTTTCTAGGCGCGATCCTGTACTGCGCAGGGCGTGTCGGCGCCTGGTGGCACCATGGTTAAGCCATCACCGATGCGTATAACAGCCGCACTTCTCGCAACGGCCAGTGCCACGTTAGTACGGTGCGTAGTGGCAATGACTTCACCACCGGTCTTTATCCAGCAGATCGACTTTGATCATCAGCGAGCGATGTTCCGCGTGCTGATCTCAAGTGCCGCGCCAAGCAGCTACGAGCTAATAGCCTTCTATCGCCCGACACGCCAAGACCCATTTCGGCAACTCGGCACGCCAAAGCCCCATCTAACCGCGACCGGCGCTTTCGATACAGCCGTGAAGTGGATGATCGCGGCTCCCGGGTATATGGCAGACCCACTCCACGCGGTCACCACTTACGGCGAGCCATTCCTTAAAGCGGCGGAGCTCGACGCTGTGATGCGCCGCCACAACATCTCACACGGCATCACGCACGCCTAGCCGCGGCGCGCCGACAGCCTGGGCGCCAGCGCTGGCGCGACTCACCCAGTCATTTAGTTCAACCTGCTTGCACGAACTCCTGTGAGGGTATCGGGTGCAGTTCAGATGTCGCTGTGCGAATTTTTCTCTATGACGAACGCATGCGGTTCGATTTCTCAATCGTGTACCGAACCACCATGACACAGAGTGGCGTCTACGTGGTTAGCACGGAATACTCGACGATCTCTTTGGTTGAGACCGAAGGCTGGCCGCAAGTGATGGTGCCCTTGCCCATGAGGACGAATTCCTCGCGCTGCACGAGCACGTCGTCGGCGCCTTCGCTCTTGACGTAGGTCCCGTTGCTGCTGTGGTCGGTGAGGACGAATTTGTCCTGGCGGCGCTCGATGGTGCAGTGGTGGCGCGAGGCCTCGTCGTCGTGCACGTGCACGCCGCAGTTCTCGTCGCGCCCGAGGGTGATGGAATCGCTGTCGCGGCGGCGCACGTAGTCCTTGTCGCGGTAGCGCAGCTTGAGGACGACGCTCGCGGGGTGCGTGTCGACGCGCCGCTTGGCGAAAAGCGTGGCGTTGTCGTCGGTGCGCCAGAGGAGCTCGCACAGCGCGACCTGGCCCGAGCGGCCCTTGATGTCGATCGAGCCGAGCTTGCGCATCCAGGCGCGGTAGATCGGCGAGAAGTGCGACGCCGTCTCGCGCGTGGTGATGATCTGTCCGTTCGCCGCCTTGGCGACGAGCTGCGCGGCGAGGTTGACCGTGTCGCCGTAGACCTGCTCGTCCTTCTGGATCACCGGCCCGTGGTGAAAGCCGATGCCGAGCGCGAGCTTCGCATCGGTGTAGTGCGGCAGGCTTTCCATCGCGGTGTGCATGGAGGCCGCCGCATCGGCCGCGGCGTCGGGCGTGGCGAGGAGCACCATCAGCCGATCGCTGCCGGAGTCAATCACCCGCGCACCGCACGCCTTCGCTGTCGAGCGCAGCTTGTCGAGGCAGGCGGTGAGGGGGCCGGCTTCCAGATCGGCGCCGCCCAGCACGTGGGCGAAAAGCACCGTGGTTTCCCGTTCGAGCGGCTCGGACATGGGGCATAGTATGCCTTGCCCCCGTGTTAGCCTCGATGCCCGTGGCGATTTCCTCCGAGCAGATCGACGCTTACCAGAAGGCGGACTATGTGGTTTTTTCCGACCGCCAGGTCGTGCTGCGCGTCGGCAGGAAAAACGCCGAGCTGGACGAATTGATCAGCACCGAAGGCGCGACCACGGCGGCCTTCATCACCGCGGCGAATCCGCGCGGCGACAAGCGCTCCGACACCGAGAACGGCGTCGCCAACGCCGCGCTGCAGAGCTTCGTCTCGGCGGCCGGTTATCCGCACTTCTGGGGCGAGGGGCGCGATCCCTTCGGCGGCTGGTCGGAGCCGAGCTTCCTCGTGATCGGCATCTACCGCGCCAACGCCGAGGCGCTCGGCCAGCTCTTCGAGCAGAACGCGATCGTCTTCTGCGAGGTCGGCCGCGCCCCGGAGCTCATCGTCCTGCGAGGCGAATAAAAGGGGTCAGAGCAATTTTCCTGAAACAAATCGGGCACGCAGCAAGGGGGCTTTGTAACTGAAAAATTGCTCTGACCCCTTTTAAGGAGGAAGCATGGTCCACGTCGTCGCCGTCATCACCGCGAAGCCGGGCAAGCGCGCCGAAATCCTCGGGCACTTCCACGGCAACGTCCCCGCCGTGCGGGCGCCGCGCCGCACATGGCCGCCTACGGCGCGAAGACCCGGGAGCTGATCGCGAGCCGCGTGATCCACATTCTTTCCCCCGCCTGAGTCTCGATCAAATGTCGTCGTTTTTGCGATTGACGCGCCGGCTGCGAGTGCTAGATTGAAGGCGAGCCTGCGCGGATCGCCAAAGAGGACATGCAGCACGGCAGAAGCGACGGGATTCCCGGCTACCTGTCGGGATACCGGATCCGAGGAGGTTCAGATCGGCCGTAGCAATGGCCGTTAAGAAGCGAGGCGCCCATCTAGGCGCCGCCCGGCTCACATCCGGGCAACCCAGGGCCCCGTACCCCTACGGGGCCTTTCCATTTCTACATCTGCCTGTACACCGCCTTGCAATCCTCCAGCTCGAACGGCGTCTTCACCGGCTTCGAGCAGCGCTTGACGAACTCTTCCTTCTTTTTCTGCTGGTCTGCAGCCGCGGCGCGGCGCTGGGCTTCGCGCTCGTCGACCTTCTTTTGCATCGTCGTCGGCGTGGACGCTGGGGGGGGTGCATCCTCACCGAGAGCGTGCCCAGCCACCAACGCCGCGGCGAGCAGAAGTGCAAGCGTTCCTATGGCGGTGGAGAGTTGCATGGCGTGATTCCTGGCGAAGAGTGTTGCAGCCTTCGCTCGCGGAATCAGCGCAGTCCTTCACGTTTGCTGACAGATTCCGGTGCGGGATTTGCCAACAAATTCCGAATTCCGGACAACGTCCGCAATTAATTCCGACGCGCTAAAAAATTCCCCGCGTTTCGAACATGAGATGCAGCTCGCGGCACGCCCACGCATCGGTCGCCGCATAGGCGATCTGCTGCGGCGAGAGCCGCGGCGCGGCCCAGTTGGAGGTCTTGGTGCCCTTGGGAATGCGAAAGCCGAGCAACATCGCGGCGAGCGCGCGCACGCCCGAGCGCTCGTAGCCCTTCCTGCGCGCGAGGGCGCCGAGATCGACGATCGACTGCGGCTCGAACGCAAAGAGCTCGCGCAGCGCCTTGATGTCGTCGCCGATGCCCACGCCCGCCTTGATGGTCGCCGATTCGAGCAACGCGCGAAGGACCGGCGCGCAATCCATCCGCGGCAGCTGGAAGAGATACACCGCCCGCGCCGTCGCCACCTGCGCCAGCGCGACGGGAAACTTCTGCCCCACCTTGAACGTCGGCCGCGTCTCGGTATCGAAGCCCACCAGCCGCTCGCCGGCGAAATCCTCCGCCGCCTGCTCGGCTTCCGCGGTGTTTGTGACGAGCACGACGCGCCCGTCGTACCGGCGGACCGCCAGCGCGTTAATCTCGTCCTTCGTGATCGAATTCGGTACCAAGTACGTAATTATTCCGGCGGACCGACTTCGGCCAATTTGGCCGCGATGAGCTCGGCGGCTTGAATCACCTCGGAGAGCAGACGTTCATCGATCTCGTATTCCCCCGAATACTCCATGCGGTTGCGTCGCTCGTGCGCAAGCGCCAGCACGCGCCAGTCGCCGCCTGCACCGATGCCCAGGCGGTTATCTGAGCGGTACCCGAGACGCCGCAACGCGGCGAGCGCGAAAGCGTGGGCGGCGCTGTACGCCAGGTCGAATCGGCTCTCCCACGCCAGCTCATGCCGCTGAGCGTCCATCCGCCGTGCGCGGCCTGCCGTCATGAGGTTGTCGAACTCCTGCCGATCGGGCGGCTCAGCCTTGAGCTTCCTTGCGGCGACGAGGTTGCGGAGCGGATCGGAGGGCATCTTCCGAGCCAATAACGAATATCTTGGGCTGCGCGATGACGCGATTCGCGAATGCATTGCCGTCTTTTATTCGCCGCTGCAGCTCGGCCCGCGAGTAGACCGTCGGATTGACCTTGCGGCCGAGGCGGCGCTCGGCCTTCTCCGCGAGGTCCAGGATCCGCGCATAGGCCACGTCCTCGCCGACCACCATGAGGTCGATGTCGCTCGCCGCCGTATCCGTCCCCCTGGCGAGCGAGCCGTAGACGAATGCGGCGGAGATCTTCGGTGCGAGCGGGGCCAGCGTCTCGCGCAGCACGCCGGCGGCGCCGAAGGTCTTGAGGACAATGCCGCGCAGCTCTTCGAAGATCGGCGAGCCGCGGTTCGCCCGGTAGTGCTTTTGGTTGCCGATGCGGGTAATGGAAACCAGCCCCGCGGCTTCGAGCGCTGCGAGCTCGCGGTGCACCGCGCCGATGCCCGACTCGGCAACCCGCATAATCTCGCTCACGTAGAAGCTGCGGTCGGGGCTGCCGAAGAGCAGTTCCAGCACGCGACGCCGCGTCTTGCCGAAGAGCACGTCTCCGAGGCCCGTCGCTTTCAATCCCATATTGGGAATGATACTTCCCAAACTGGGAATAGCCAAGGCTGCTGAACGAAATGGTTCGCCTCGTCCTCGACACGCAAATCTGGCTCGACTGGCTGGTGTTCGACGATCCCGGCGTGCGCGACCTGCGCGTCGCGGTGGAGAAGGGCCGCGCCGAGATCTGGATGGACGCGGCCTGCGACGCCGAGCTCGAGCGCGTCCTCGCCTACGACCTGGGCCGCCACTCGATTGCCGCCGCCGCGCAGGCCGCGGCGCTCGGACGGGCGCGGCGGATCGCCAAGCGCATCGAGGCGGCGGTCCCGGACGCCGAGCGCGCGAGCCTGCCGCGCTGCCGCGACGCCGGCGACCAGATCTTCCTCGAAGCGGCGCTCGCCGCGCGCGCCGACGTCCTCGTGTCGAAGGACCGCGCGCTGCTCGAGCTCAACCGGCGCAAGACGCGCGCGCTGCCGTTCCGCGTCGCCAAGCCCGCCGAGCTGTATAAATAATTACGGACGTTGTCCGGAATTGCCGCTTCTTCCTTGAATTGCCTGCCACACCCGCTCGGGGCTCGCCGGCATGTCGAAGTGGTGGATGCCGAGCGGCCTTAGCGCATCGACGATCGCGCTCATCACGGAGGTCATCGACCCCGCACAGCCCGCCTCGCCGCAGCCCTTCGCGCCGAGCGGATTGGTCGTGGCGGGCACGGGATGGCTCGCCCACTCGATCGCGCTCTTGATGTCCTCCGCGCGCGGCAGCGCGTAGTCCATGAACGAGCCGGTGAGGAGCTGTCCCTCCTCGTCGTAGCGCGCGCTCTCCATCAGGCACTGGCCGATGCCCTGCACCACGCCGCCGTGCACCTGGCCCTCGGCCATCAGCGGATTGAGGATCGTGCCGAAGTCGTTCACCGAGCTGTAGCGCACCACCTCGGTCTTGCCCGTTTCGGGATCGATCTCCACTTCGCACACGTGGCAGCCGTTCGGAAACGCCGACGGGATCACCTCGGTGACGTGCTTGACGTCGAGGCGCCCCGGATAGTTGCGCGCGAGCTCCATCACGCCGATCGCGCGATCCGTACCGGCGATGCGGAACTGTCCATCCTTGAACTCGATGTCCGCCGCCGCCGCCTCCAGCGCCTCGGCCGCCGCCTCCTTGCCTTTCTCGATAACGAGCTTCGACGCCTCGGCGAGCGCGCCGCCGCCCATCATCGCCGAGCGCGAGCCGCCGGTGCCGGCGCCGAACACGATCTCGTCGGAGTCGCCCTGCAACAGGCGGATCTTCTCGAACGGGATGCCGAGCCGGGACGAGAGCACCTGCGCGAACGGCGCCGCGTGCCCCTGGCCGTAGTCGAGCGTGCCCGAGATCATCGTCACGCCGCCCTGGTTCTCGAACCGGATGCCGCCCATCTCCTTGTTCGGCGGCGCGGTGACTTCCATGTAGCTGCCGACGCCCAGCCCGCGCAATTTGCCCCGTGCCTTTGATCGGGTTTTTCTTTCGGCAAAACCTTTTACATCGCCCGCCGCGAGCGCCTTTTCGAAGATCGTGCCGAAGTCGCCGCTGTCCACCGTCATCGCGGCGGCGTTCTTGTACGGGATCTCGGAAGGCTTCAGGTGGTTGCGCCGCCGGATCTCGAAGCGGTCGATGCCCATCTCGCGCGCCGCCTCGTCGCACAGGCGCTCCATGTAGTAGTTCGCCTCCGGCCGCCCGGCGCCGCGGTACGCGCTCACCGGCGTGGTGTTGGTGAGCATCGCCTTCGTCGACACCTCGAGCAGCGGGATCTTGTAGACGCCGCACACGTTGCGCACCGCGTTCATGGTCGGCGGCTGCGGCGCCACCGTGCCGACCCACGCGCCGACGTTGCCGTGGCCCTGCACTCGCAACGCTAAAAATCTGGCCTGCGCGTCGAGCGCCAGCTCGACCGTCATCTCGTGGTCGCGCCCGTGCTGGTCGGAGAGGAACGAGCCCGAGCGCTCGTCGGTCCACTTCACCGGCCGCCCCAGCGCCCTCGCCGCGTGCGCGAGGCACACGTACTCGGGATAGATCGAGGCCTTCATGCCGAACGAGCCGCCGACGTTCGGCGTGACGAGGCGCACGTTTTCCTGCTTCACGCCGAGGATGTCAGCCAACTGGTTCCTGAGCGCGAACACGCCCTGGCTCTGGCAGGTGAGCGTGAAGCGCTCGGCCTCGTAGGAGCAGACGGCGGCGCGCGGCTCCATCGCCGCCACGACCACGCGCGTGTTCCTCAGACTGAGCTTCGTGACGTGCGCCGCCTTGGCAAAGGCCTCGGCCACCTTCTGCGGCTCGCCCCAGAGGAAGTCGAGCAGCACGTTGCCCGGCACGTCGTCGTAGAGCTGGGGCGCGCCGGATTTCGCCGCCTCGCTGGCGAGCGCCACCGCCGGCAGCGGCTCGATGTCGAGCTCCACCGCCTCGGCCGCGTCCTTCGCCTGCAGCGCGGTCTCGGCCACCACGCACGCCACCGGATCGCCGACGTAGCGCACCTTGCCCTCGGCGAGCGACTTGCGCACCGGCCGCTTCATCGGCGAGCCGTCGCGCTGCTTGAAGTCGAGCGCGCACTTGTGCGGCCCGTACGCCGCGAGGTCGCCCGCGGTGTAGATCGCGAGCACGCCGGGCATGCGCTTCGCTTTGTCCGTATCGACGCCCTTCAGCACGCCATGTGCATGCTGGCTGCGCACGATGCAGGCGTACGCCTGCCGGGGCTCGTTCACGTCGTCGGTGTAGCGGCCCTTGCCGGAGAGCAGCCGCTCGTCTTCGGGGCGGCGAACCGGCTGGCCGATTTCGGACTTCATGCGTTGATTATAGAAATGGGGCGAGACCCCATTGCCGCCGTTTCGCGCGCGGTTTCTAGATCCCGGTAAACGCGAGATCCAGGGCAGCGATGATCTTGTCCCGCTCGCGCGCGAGATCTCCAACCACCTCGCCGAGCGCCTTGCGCGGCACTCCGGCGAGCTCGGGCGTGAGCATGACCACTTTGCGTCCTTCAACCTCGAATTGGGGATTCAGGCGCTCGATCGGCTTGCCGCCCAGGATTTCCGGCTTGGCGAGCGGCACCACGATGCGGGTTGCGAGCGAGTCCAGCAGCTGCGTCTGCACATCGAGCAGGTAGGGAATGCGGGCGCGTGTCGTCGAATTGGGGTTGCGGTAAACGTCGAACTGCGCCATCAGAAGGAGCGCACGCCCTCGCTGAAGACGCCGTGCCGCTCGACGTGCTCGTTGTAGGCCTCCAGCGCCGCGCGGTTTCGCTTGAGCCACTCCTGCGCTTCATGGTGGCGGATCGCCTCGACGAGCCCAGTCTCGAGCACCTGCGAGAGATTGAGCCTCAACTGCTTCGCGCGCTCGAGCAGCTGCTCGTCCACGCTCAGGTTGGTGGCCTTCTTCCTGCGGCGCAACGCGGAGGAGCTCATGGAAGTCTCAAAGAGATGATGCGCATAGTTTATGCGCATTGAATCCACCATACAAGCCGCCGTCCGAGTGCGCGCTCACGCGTCCGAAACTGCGATCACATCGGCAGGCGCGCGGCTTGCACGAATCCATGGACGACCTGGAGGCAAGCCATGGAAGAGTACGAGCAGGAAGAGAAGAAGCCGATCCGCAACTGGAGCGGTGAAGAGCGCCGGCACGGTGCGAGCGCCGCGTGGAAGGGCGACGAGCGCAGGAAGAGCGCGATGACCGGCATCCCCGGCGGCGACCTGACCGGCGGCAACCCCGGCATCGGCGACTCCGACGCCGACGAGGCGGAAGGCCGCTAGGCGGCTTTGCGCAGCTCGGGGACGGGCAGCAACGCCTCGAGGGCGAGGCGCAGGTCCTCGAGCGACACGCCCGCGGCCCTTACCCAGTCCCACGTCTCGAGCTCGGCCTCGAGCTCGAGACTCGCATCGCTCGCCTTGAGAAGAGTGGCGTCCATGTTCCTATCTAAGCGCCGGACGACGCACGAGCCGTGCCGGCGCGCGGAGTTCTCCCGGAGCAAGGGTAAGCCCGGCATGTGACAGCCGTGCGTCCGTTTACCGACGCGGAGGCGGGAAATTCCTTGGCGACCTGCGGATAACGCCCCCAATGCGGGCCGTCTTGCGGAGCGCCTTCAACCACTTACGCATGGCCCTGATTAGAGTGATATCGAGCAATGTCGAGCGCGCCATGGAAGACACCGACGGTGTCGATGTTTCCGTCGTCTTTGATGAGATAAGCGATCCGGTAATGCTCATAGAGCAAGACGCGCACATGTCGCGGTGATGCGGCGTAGCGTGTGCCAAGCTGAGGAAACTGGCGCAGATCCTGAGCGCGGTCGTAGATGCTTTGGACTGTCCGCACCGCCGCATCAGGATTGTCGGCGGCGATGTACTCGTAGATATCGTTGAGCCAGCGCTCGGCTTCCGCGGTCCAGCTTATTTCCGCCATGCGCGGATGCGCTTGCCCATTTCCTCATTCGAGACGGTGCGTTTTGCATCCGAGTCGGCCAGGCCGCGCTCCACCATGACGTGAAATGCCAGTTCGCGCACGATTTCTTCCCGCGAGCTCTCGTCCGGCTGCCGCTCGATGAGGCGGGTCAATTCTTCCTTGGCCGTCGACATGGGGACATAGCCTACCACCAGCCCACGGTCATCCCCGCGCGCCCAGCTCCTCCCACCGCTCCAGCTTCTCCATCAGCAGGCGCTCGATCTCGGCGTGCCGGCGCTGGTCCTCGCGCAGGACCTCCGGCGGCTGGCGGTAGTAGTCGGCGCCCCCCATCTTCCCGGCGAGCGCTTTCTGCTCGGCTTCCAGCGCCTCGATCTCTGCCGGCAGCACTTCAAGCTCGCGCGTTTCTTTGTAGGACAGTTTTCGAGAAACCCCCCGTTCCCCCCGCGTAGGCGGGGGTCGCTCCCCCCTTGTCAGGGGGTCAGGGGCAACAGCAGCGGCGCGCTGGCGCACGTAGTCGCTGTAGCCGCCGGCGTATTCCTTCCACGTGCCCTCGTTTTCCTTATTTGCTTCGGCGGCGAGCGTCTGCGTCACCACGTTGTCGAGGAAGGCGCGGTCGTGGGAGACGAGCAGGATCGTGCCGGCGTACTCCTGCAGCGCGGCCTCGAGGAGCTCGAGCGACTCGATGTCGAGGTCGTTGGTCGGCTCGTCCAGCACCAGCACGTTGGCGGGCCTGGCGAAGAGCCGCGCGAGGAGCAGGCGGTTGCGCTCGCCGCCGGAGAGCATCGACACCTTCGAATTGGCGCGCCGCGGCGGGAAGAGGAAGTCGCCGAGGTAGCTCATCACGTGCTTCCGCCCCGAGGCGAGCTCAACCCATTCCGAGCCGGGGCTGATGGTCTCGGCCACGGTCTTCTCCGGATCCAGCACCTCGCGCAGCTGGTCGAAGTAGGCGACCTGCACGTTGGCGCCCACGCGCACGGTTCCCGCGTCGGGCGCGAGCGTGCCGAGGATCAGGCTTAGCAGCGTGGTCTTACCCGCTCCGTTCTTTCCAATGAAGCCGAGGCGGTCGCCGCGCGACACGATGAGATCCAGGTTGTCGACGAGCTTGCGGCCGCCGAACTCCTTCGACACGCCGGCCAGCTCGGCGACCAGCTTCCCCGAGCGGCTCCCCTGGCCGATGGCGATCTTCACCTCGCCCAGGCGCGAGCGCCGCGCGGCGCGCTCATCGCGCAGGCGCTCGAGGCGCCGCACGCGGCCTTCGTTGCGCGTGCGCCGCGCCTCGACGCCCTTCCTGATCCAGGCTTCCTCCTGCGCCCAGAAGCGGTCGAACTTGCGCTGCGTGACGGCCTCGGCGGCGAGCTGCGCGCTCTTCGTCTTCTCGTAGCTGGCGAAATTGCCGGCGAAGGAAGCGAGCCGCCCGCGGTCGAGCTCGACGATGCGCGTGGCGACGCGGTCGAGGAAGGCGCGGTCGTGCGTGACGACGATCGCCGCCGGCATCCTGAGGAGCATGTTCTCCAGCGCGAGGATGCCGTCCAAGTCGAGGTGGTTGGTCGGCTCGTCCAGCAGGAGGAGGTCGGGCTCCTGCGCGAGCGCGTGGGCGAGCGCGGCTTTCTTGCGCTCGCCGCCGGAAATGAAGACCTCCGATTCCAGCCCGAAGAGGTGCAGGTACTTCTCGAGCTTGTGTCTTTCGACGCCGGAGTGCTCCGGCACCGCCGGCTCCTGCTCGACCCGCACGATCCTCAGGCCGTCCATCTTCTTCAGCTCGCCGTCATCCAGCGCCACCGTGCCGGCGAGCACGCCGAGCAGCGACGACTTGCCGGTGCCGTTCCTGCCGATGAGCCCGATGCGCTCGCCGGCCTCCACCGCGAGCGCGGCGCGGTCGAGGAGCGGCAGGTCGCCGTAGTGCAGCTCGGCGTTGGCGAGGGTGAGGAGGGGCACGCTAGAAAATGGGGATGGACCCTATTTTTCTCATTTGCTAGCGTGACGGCCAGTCTGCCGGATTGCGGGCGTGATGCAGCACGGCGAGCACGTCGATGCCCTGCGCCTTCGGGACGTAGAAGATCAAGTAGGGAAATCGAGAAACGACGGCGCGCCGGATTTGCCGGTAGACCACGCGACTGGCATTGGGAAATTCGGCGATGCTCTCAAGCCGCGCTTCCGCCGCCGCAAGGAATGCGTGCCCGAGGCCTTGACGCTGTGATTCGTACCACTGGAACGCCGAGCGAAGATCGTCCTGTGCCCGCTGGCGGAGGATGACCCGCCGGGTCATTTGCCGCGGCGAATAGCCGCGAACACCTCTTGCATCGTCAAGCCGCCGCCCGGATCGGCGTCCATTTCAGCGAGGCGGCGGTCGAGCTCCTCTTTCTGCCAATCGGTAAGCGGCAGGGCATCCGGAGCGGCGGAGATGCTGGCCCAGATTGCCTCGGCGAGCTCCAGGCGGTCTTCGACCGGCAATGAAAGGATTTCCGCCACGAGTTCCTGCTTGCCCATGTCCGCTAGCCTACCACCGGCGAGGCTCATTCCCTGAGCCAGCGCCCCGGACTTGTCTTCATCGAGGTGGCAGCGTCCTGCAAAGTGTCGGGGAAATTCCGTCGCGTTTCGAACCACGCTGCGCGCCCGCGTTTGGCGGCAGATCGAAATCGTGCCGGCCGGTATAAACGGGATCCCTCCAATCATCCCGAGGAACCGCCCATGAACTGGGATCGCATCGCAGGCAACTGGAAGCAGGCGAAGGGCAAAGTGAAAGAGCAGTGGGGCAAGCTCACCGACGACGACCTCGACAGGATCGCCGGCAAGCGCGACCAGCTGGTCGGCAAGATCCAGAACTCCTACGGCATCGGCAAGGACGAGGCCGAGAAGCAGATCAACGACTGGGAATCGCGCCAGCGGGACATCGACAAGACCTCCTGATGGACGCCCTGCTCGAGGAGCAGCCCCGGCCGATGCTGCGCTACGACGGCGAGGACCGCCGACGCTCGCAAGTCGGGTACCTGGGCGTCGAGCGCCGCCTGATAGACCCGCCGACCGAGCAGGACCACGTGGAGCTCCTCGAGCCGAACTGAACGTCTGGGGCCTGGTTAGCGCGCCGTAGCCGGCGATTCGGGGACGGAGCCCTGACTCAGCCGGCGCTGGCGCGCTTTGCGCCGCTTGCCGGGCGCGCGAGGTAGTCGAGGATCTCGCCTTGCATCTTCTCGATCTCCAGCCGGTAGCCGGAACTGAGCTCGGACCATTCCTCGGGCCGCGCCGTCTGGCGCAGATCCTCCAGCAGCCGCTCGAACTTGGCTACGCGCTTGCGCGTGACGGCCAGTTCCCCGTCGTTTCGGATCATGCGATCTCCAATATGCCACGAATGGCAGGAATTGCCCGCGGGTGGACGGCGGTATTGGCGCGATGTCTTGGGACGCCAGGGCTGGCGCGCGCGCTACCTGAAGGAAGTTGATGCGAAGGAATCGACGGTGCGCTTCTGGCAGGAAATATATGACGAGCAGGGCAGGCTGGTGGAGACGCACGAGAAGTACCCGGTGGATCGTGGACATCGGAAAGCGTAGGATCACCTCGATGACGATCACGAAACAGACCGTAGCGGACCAGATCGCCGCGTATCTGCATCACCGCATCACGCTCGAGCAGCTCGTCGATTGGGCGGAGAACGCGCTGATGGAGGCGGACTTCGAAGAGAAGGATGCGGAGGCGATCGCCGCGGTGATCTCGCGGCTCGGCGTGGCAGACGTGCGTGCCTTTGGTCTGGCGTGGGACGACTGCGAGGAACTGCTGCGCCAGCTCGGGTTCTCGGCCCGGGTCGACATCGTCACCTCCTAGAAGTCGTCGCCTCGGGTCCAGCTACTTTCCTGCGCTAGCGGCGTTCTCGCCTCTACGGTCCTGACCCCGAAGGTTTCTACCTGCCGTACCGCCGAGCCCCATAGCTCTCGCGCGCTTTGACGCGCGTGCCGCTATGCGGCCGCGGCGCTTTCTTGCGCCACTTGGGCTGCTGGTCGATGCGCGTGCGCGGCTCGAGGCCCTCGATCTCCATCAGCGCCACCTTGTGGCCGGTGAAGCGCTCGATCTGGCGCACGAGGCTGCGGTCGTCGCGGCCGAGGAACGTCACGGCGACGCCGGCGCGTCCCGCCCGGCCGGTGCGGCCGATGCGGTGCACGTAGTCCTCCGCCAGGCGCGGCGCGTCGTAGTTCACCACCAGGTTGATGCCCGGCACGTCGATGCCGCGCGCGGCGACGTCGGTCGCCACCAGCACGCGCACGCTGCCGTCGCGCACGCGGTTCAGCGTGCGGGTGCGCTCCTTCTGGTGCATGTCGCCGTGCAGCGCGCCGGCGGTGAAGCCCTTGATGACGAGCGAGTGGGTGAGCTCGGCCGCGGTGCGCTTCATGGCGGTGAAGACGAGCGCCTGCCCGACCTCGGCCTCGCGCAGCAGGCAATCGAGCATGCGGTTCTTGTGCTCCTGGTTGTCGGCGATGAGCGCGTGCTGCGCGATGTCGGCCTTCTTCTCCTCGCGCGGCGTGATCTCGATGCGCTTCGGGCTCTTCGTCACGCGGCCGGCGAGCTGGCCGACCACGCCGGCGAGCGTCGCCGAGAACAGCAGCGTCTGGCGCGCCTTCGGCGCGCGCGCGAGGATCGAGTCGAGCTCCTCCTGGAAGCCCATGTCGAGCATGCGGTCGGCCTCGTCCAGCACCAGGAGCTCGACGCGCGCGAGGGTCACGCTGCCGCGGTCGAGGTGGTCCTTGAGCCGGCCCGGCGTGGCGATGGCGATGTCGAGCGGCTGCCTCACCTGCGCGAGCTGCAGCCCGAACGGCATGCCGCCCACCAGGAGCGCGGTGGCGAGCCTCTGCCCGCTGCAATAGCCGTGGATCGCCTTCTGCACCTGCATCGCGAGCTCGCGCGTCGGCGCGAGCACCAGCATGCGCGGGCCGTTGCCCGGGATCTTCGCCGCCGTGCGCAGGCGCTGCAGCCCCGGCAGCACGAAGGCCGCGGTCTTGCCGCTGCCCGTCTGCGACGAGACCAAGAGGTCGCCGCCCGCGAGCGCGGCGGGAATCGCTTCGCGCTGCACCGGCGTCGGGCCGTGATAGCCGAGGCGCTTCAGGTTATCCAACAGGGACGAATCCAGACCGAGCGTCGAGAAGCTCATGGCATTTCCTTGGTGGCGCCGACCTGAACCGCTTTTGCCAGACCGAAGGAGAGCTTCGACGGGACTGCGAGAGGGCGGGGTACTTCGAACAGCGAGGCGCGCAGTCTACGCACAAACACCCGCATTAGCGAGCGTTTTCTCGCCCTTATAGCCGTCGCACGAACTGCGCCGGTGTCTCGATCGCATACTGCTCGCGCGGCGCCAGCAAATCCTCATCCCCCGTGACGAGGATATCGGCCATGCCATGGGCAAGCGCCGCGAGCACATGAAGATCGTCGGGATCCCGCACGCCCGCTCGCAGTTTCGCGGGCTCGACGATCTCCGCCCGCAGATAAAGATGCTTCAGGAACTCGCCGATCTTCCCGTCTTCCCAGCGCAGGATGCGGCGAATCTTCGGATAGGCCAGCACTCGGCCGATTTCCTCGAGCTGCGCGAGCGGCATCACCAGGTCGAAACGGCCCTCGCGCCAGGCGGCGACGGCGATGCCCGGAATGCTCTTCGGGTACATGAGCCCCGATACCAGCACATTGGTATCGAGGACGATCCTCACTTGCGCGAGGGCTTGCGGCGCGCCGCTTTGACCGCTTCGCCCACCAGCGCCGCGCCCTTCGCCGGCTCGATTCCCGCGAACGCCTTGGCAAGCCCGGCCGAGAGCTCGTCGAAGCCCTCTTCCAGCTTGCGCAGCCGGTCGAACAACGCGATGTCGATGAGCGCTGCGACGCGCTTGCCGCCCTTGGTGATGACGATGCGGCCCTTGCGGTACTGCACTTCGTTCAGCAGGTCGCCGAGGTTCTGGCGCACGGTCATGGCGGGAGCTTCGCGGATCATGTGAATCACCTCAATTGATATGATTGATATGACAATAGCATACCGCGCCTCCTGGCGACATCGCTTCGTTTCGCGGCACGCCGAGGGCGAACCTGAACCTATTGGAGCGCGAGGACGAGCTGAAGCCGCTCCTGCGTGCGCGTGCGATGGATCTCGAAGTCGCGATCGGTGGTGAGGATTTCGCGCGCGCCGGTCTCTTCGGCCGCCCACATGAGCGCCCGCGCGCGAGCTCGATCACCGAAGCACCGGCGTGGTGACGAGCTCCCCGGACAGGAACTCGCCGAAGAACTCCGCGACGAGCGCATGATGCTTGTCGCGGGCGGCAAGGACGACGTGTCGCCGTCGGCAACAGCTTCCTGCGCTACCTGAGCATGAGCCGGCAAGGCGACACCATGGTGCTGCGCAAGGCCAACGGCTTCTAACGCCGTTTCTCATCCCACCAGGCGCGCGAGTTGCTAGCCATCCTGCATCGCCGTCATCCGGACGGCACGAGCGCCGCCACGGCGCGAGCGGCGAGTACCAGGGCGGCGAGCGCCGCAAGGCCGAGGCCGCGAACGACACGGACGGCGGCAAGCCGCCGATCGGCGATTCCGACGCCGACGAGCAGGAAGGCCGCTGAGCCAGGACAAGGAGCAGCCATGGACGAGCAGACGACCGAGCTGCAGGAAATACCGATGCGGGAGCCGCTTCGCACCTGGTACGGCGACGAGCGCCGGCGCCTCTTCGCCGACGGCTACGACGGGATAGAGCGCCGCATCCCCGATCCGCCCACCGAGCAGGACCTCGACCGCGAAGCGGGGCCGAACTAGTCCGCGCCGAGCAGCGCCAGGCGCAGATCCTCGGCGGAAACGCCGGCGGCCCGCGCCCAGTCCATGAGCTCCATCTCGGCGTCCAGCGGGAGGTCGAGATCGTCCAAGGGTCGTTCGTTCGGGTTATCCATGGCCGGTTAGTAGCACGGGCCGTGCCAGCGCGCGTAGTTCCTCCGGCGCACGCACCCTGACGCCGCGCGCCATCGCGAGCGCATTCCCGCGAAGCGCGTAGCCTTGCGCGCATCGCCACCGGAGGATCTGCCATGACCCGCGCCGTGCTCGACGAAGCCCACATCCATCCCGCCGCGCGCGAGCGCGTCGCCAGCTACCACCGCGCCGTCGTGCAGGAAGTGCAGGACGCGATCGCGGCGAACGACGTCGTTGTCGTCGGCATGCGCATGAACCCGTTCCCGAAGAAAGCCCGCAAGCTCCTCGACACCGCCAGGATGCCGTACAAGTACCTCGAGTACGGCAGCTACCTCGCCGACTGGCACCGGCGCCTGGCGATCAAGATGTGGAGCGGCTGGCCGACTTATCCGATGGTGTTCGTGAAGGGGCAGCTGATTGGCGGGGCGAGCGAGCTCGAGAAATGGCTCGCGAGCGGGATTCCTCTCTAAGATCAGGCGATGGATCGCCTCGAGCGCTTCTACAAGATCGACCAGCTCCTGAAGGAGCGAAAGCTCGTGCCGTTCTCCGCCTTGCAGGACGCGCTCGGCACCTCGCGGGCGGGCGTGAAGCGCGACCTCGCTTACATGCGCGATCGTTTCAACGCGCCGATCGAATACGACCGCGAGCGTAACGGCTATTTTTTCGACAAGCCGCGCACCGGCCCGCGCTACGAGCTGCCCGGCCTGTGGTTCAACGCCGGCGAGGCGTATGCGCTGCTCAGCATGCAGGCGCTGCTCGCGGAGCTGCAGCCCGGCCTGCTCGAGTCGCACATCGAACCACTTCAGGATAGGTTGCGCGCGATCCTCGGTGGCGAGCCGGCATCGAAGGATATCGCCGCGCGCATCCGCATCTTCAAACCGGAGCGGCGCGAGAGCCAGGCCGCCCACTTCAGCACCATCGCGGGCGCGCTCCTCAGGCGATTGCGCGTGTGGATCCGTCACTACAACCGCAAGGAAGACCGCGTCACCGAGCGCGAGATCTCCCCGCAGCGCCTGGTCCACTACCGCGACAACTGGTACGTGGATGCCTACTGCCACGTGCGCGAGGACCTGCGCAGCTTCGCGGTCGACGCCATTCGCGATGTCGAGCTGCGCGACACGCGCGCGAAGGAGATCCCGAAGGCCGAGCTCGACGAGCACCTCGCGAGCGGCTACGGCATCTTCGCCGGTCGCAAGGTCGAGTGGGCGGCGCTCAAATTCACGCCTGAGGCGGCGCGCTGGGTCTCGGCGCAGAGCTGGCACCCGAAGCAGCGCGCGCGCGTCGAGAAAGACGGCAGCTACGTCCTCGAAATCCCCTACGCCGACGACCGCGAGCTGGTGATGGAGGTCCTCAAGTACGGGGCCGACGTGGAGGTGGTGGCGCCATCAGCGCTACGCGAGAAGGTCAAGCAGCAGTTGGAGCTTGCGGGGAAGCGATACTCGTGAATTGGCGGTAGATTTGCGGCCATGAGCGCACCTCGCCGGCTCAGCCGCAAAGGACGCAGGAGCTCAAAGCCGCTCCGCTCGAAGGCGTTTCTCGCGGAGCTTCGCCGCCAGTGCCGTCTCGCAAATCAAGCCGACCGGCGCGACAACTGGTAGCAATACATCTACCTGCCCGCCTGAGATGAGGCTTGGAGCACCCCAGGAGTAATATTCGAGGCATGTCCGACCTGGTTGACGAACTTGCGCGCAAGGCGCGCGCTCTGCCGCCCGAGGAACGGGTACGCCTTGCCGAGGAGCTCCTGGCGACGGTGCACGAGGTAGATCCCGAAGTGGAAGCGGCCTGGGACGAAGAGATCAGGCGCCGTATCGAGGAGATCGACAGCGGGAAAGCGAAGCTCATTCCCGCCGAGGAAGTGTTCGCCGAGGTCCGCCGCCTCATCAAGTGAAGCCCGTCCGCTTCCACGAAGCGGCGCGGTTGGAACTCCTCAGTGAAGTTCAGTACTACGCCAGCATCAGCCCGGAGCTGGGCAGGCGCCTCGCGATCGCAGTCGAACAGGCAACACAGCTTGCCGCCGAGTTCCCCGAGATGGGCTCACCGCACAAGCACGGCACGCGGCGCGTTTTCCCCACCAAGTTCCCCTTCTCCATGGTGTACGTCGTCCGGGAGTCCGAAGTGTATGTCGTCGCGCTTGCGCCGTTCAGGCGAAAGCCCGGCTATTGGCGAGGGCGAACAAAAGCGGGCTGACGGTAGTCGCACGCAGGCTCATCCCCTGAGCCACCGCCCGCCGTAGCCTCGCGGGCATGATTCCCCTCGACCTCCTCGTCGCCCTCGCTCCGAGCTTCGTCCTCTTCACGCTCTGGATCCTCGAGCGCTAGCGCATGGCCGCAACGCTCGTCCGCGAGCTGCTGGCGTCGCACTTCGCGTCGCTGCCGCTCGAAGAGCTCACGGTCCAGCGCCAGGAGTTCCCGCTCTGGATGCGCGCCGACTTGTTGCACGAGATCGAGCGCCTGTTCGCCGAGCTGCCCGAGCACCGCTTCACCGGCGCACGGCTGCGCCATGACTCCGGCGACTTCCGCTTCGCCAACCTGCTGGAAGAAGGCGACGACGGCATCGCCGTGGCGCCGCGCGTAACGGTCGCGCACGAGCAGGGCGATTACCTCCTGCGCGGCCTGTGGCTCGCGGCGCGCGAGCTGCCCTTCGCCGTGCTGTGGGACGTCTACGAAGACCAAGCGGGCACGCGCGTGCGCATGGAGGTCGCCGTGCCGCCCGGCGCAGCGGGCGAGCGCCTTGCCGGCGCGCTCATGAAGCGCGTGCGCGCGGCGGGCGAGCGCGCCGAGAGCTGGCGCGGCAAGACCATCGCCGCCGGGCGCGAGTCGCATGCCATGACGTTCGCGCCGCCCGAGCTGCGCACCGTGCCGCTCGCCCCCGTGGCGCGCGAGGAGGTGATCCTCGCTCCCGGCGTGCTCGAGCTCGTCGAGCGCAACACGCTCGCCTTCGCCGCGCAGGCCGAGCAGCTCGTGCGCCTTGGCCTCTCCGGAAAGAAAGGCGTGCTGCTCTACGGACCGCCGGGCACCGGCAAGACGCTGCTCGCGCGCTACCTCGCCACGCGGCTCGAAGGCCACACCAAGTTCCTGCTCGCCGCGGACGAGATCGAGTTTCTCCCCGAGGTCCTCGAAGCCGCGCGCCTCCTCGCACCCTCGATGGTGCTGATCGAGGACGTCGATCTGATCGGTGCCGACCGCGACGGTCCGTGGCAGTCGCAGCCCGCGACGCTCAACACGCTCCTCAACGCCATGGACGGCTTCGGCCCGGAGGCGCGCATCCTTTTCGTGCTGACCACCAACCGCCCCGAGGTCCTCGAGCCCGCGCTCGCCGCCCGCCCGGGCCGCGTCGACCAGTCGATCGAGATCGGCCTGCCCGAGCTGCGCGAGCGCGCGCTCCTCGTGCGCCACTTCGGGCGCGGACTCGAGCTGGAGGCGGCCTCCGCCGACCGCCTCGCGCGCAAGCTCGGCAGGGTGAGCCCGGCCTTCATCCGCGAGCTCATGCGCCGCGCCGCGCAGCGCATGCTCGAGCGCGCCGGCGCGAGTGTGGAAGATGCCGACCTCGACGGCGCGCTCGCCGAGCTTTCCTCTCCGCATGCGTCATCGACAACGCGCCTCGCCGCGCTCAAGCGCTCGCCGGGATTCGCGTGATGCTCGCCTCCGCCCTGCGGCCGCTGATGACCGCGCTTCGCCGCCGCTCTCATCGGAAGCCTTTGAGCCGTCAGCAGCTGATGAAGCTCCTATCGGACGCGGGCCGCCGCGGCCCTAGGCGGCGACCAGGACTACCCGGGTAGTGAGGCTCATCCCCTGAGCCAGTGACCTAGCAACAATGGGCACCACGAGAGGAGGTGCCCAATGGAGCTTCTCACCCGCCACGCCCGCGCCCGCATGCAGCAGCGCGGAATACGCTTCGAAGACCTCGAGGCGCTCCTCGATTTCGGTCGCGAGGTCCCCGCCGGGGGCGGGCGCGACCTCGTCTTTTTCGACAAGTGCACCCGCGCGCGCCTCGCGCGCTCGAAGGCTCTTCCCGCCGCCGAAGCTGACCGGCTTGTCAGGAGCTACGCCATCGTCGGATCGGACGGATCGGTAATCACCGTCGGGCGTCGCTACCGCCGCATCCCGCGCTGAAAGATCGAGCCGCGGCTGTTTCTGTGCGCACGCGCACAACTCGCGCGTTCATTTTTTTGGCATATTGCGACCCGGGGGAGGGGCATTGACCACGTTGATCGCCAGCCAGGCGGCTGCGGAAGCGCGCCGGGCCGGGAATTCCCGGCTCACGCCGACGCAGCTCTCGACGCATCTTGCGTGCGCGCATTACACGCAGCTCGAGCGAAAGCGCCGAGCCGGCGAGCTCCAGATCGACTTCATGCCCGACCCGCGGCTGCAAGCGATGCGCATGCGAGGCGCCGAGCACGAACGCGCCTACATCGAGCGCCTTCGCGAAACGGGCTCGAGCATCGTCGATCTCCGGGAGAGAAGGGGTTCGCAGGCCACGATCGCTGCCATGCGCGAAGGCGCTCAAGTCATCGTGCAAGCGACGCTCGGTAATGACGAGTTCTCCGGCATCGCCGATGTCCTTGTGAAAGTCGACGTGCCTTCGACGCTCGGCGCCTGGTCCTACGAGCCCGTGGATACGAAGCTCGCCCGCGAAACACGGGCGGGCACGATCCTCCAGCTGTGCACCTACTGCGAGATGCTCGACGCCATGCAAGGCGTGCAGCCCGCTCGCTTCCATGTCGTCACGCCGATGAACCAGGAGGCTTACCGCACCGCCGACTTCGCCGCTTACTTCAGACTGATTCGCTCGCGCTTGGGCAGCGCGGTAACGGCAGTTCCTGCCCCGAATACCTATCCCGATCCGGTCACCCATTGCGACGTCTGCAATTACTGGAAGCATTGTGATGATCAGCGCCGCCGCGACGACCATCCCTCCCTGATCGCGGACATCCGCACCGCCCAAACCCGCGAGTTCCAGCGCCAGGGCATCTCGACGCTCACCGCGATTGCTCGGAGCGAGGGAAGGCTCCCCGCGGACCCTGCACGCGGCACGCGCTCGACCTTCGAGCGCCTGGGTCACCAGGCAAGACTGCAGCTTCAGGCTCGCAGCCTGCCACTGCCGCCGGTCGATGCCTTGCCCCTCGAGCCGCTCCGCGGCCTGCAGCGGCTGCCCGAGCCCTCCCCCGGGGACATCTATCTCGACTTCGAGGGCGACCCTTTCGTCGGCGATCATGGCCTCGAGTACCTCACCGGCTACGTGTGGCGCGACGCCGAAGGACTGCTGCGCCTCGAGCAGGACTGGGCCCTCGATGCCGCCGCCGAAAAAGCCGCATGCGAGCGGTTCATCGACTTCGTGACTGCGCGACTGAAAGAGCATCCGGCGCTTCACATCTACCACTTTGGCGCCTACGAGCCCTCCGCGCTCAAGCGCCTGTGTGCGCGCCATGCCACGCGTGGCGAGGAGCTCGACCGCCTCCTGCGCGGCGGGTGCTTCGTCGACCTCCATGCCGTTGTGCGTGAGGCCTTTCGCATAGGCATCGAGCGCTACGGACTTAAGGAGCTCGAGCCGCTGCACCAGTTCCGCCGCAAGATTGATCTCCGCGACGCGGCCCTTGCGCGGCAGGATCTCGAGCTCGCCATTGAGCTCGGTGACGAGGAGCGCATCACTCCGGAGCTGAACGCCCAGGTCGCCGCCTACAACGGCGAGGACTGTCTCTCGACCGAAGCGCTGCAAAGATGGCTTGAGGCCAGGCGCGCGGAGTTGGTCGCCGCCGGCCAGTCGATCGCGCGCCCCGCTCACGTTTCAAGCGAGCCTAGCCAGGAAGTGAGCGAGCGCGATAAGCGCATCGCCTCGCTCCAGACCGCACTCACCGCCGGCCTGCCCGCCAACTCGGAGGAGCGCACTCCCGAGCAGTCGGCGCGCGCGCTCCTCGCGTCAATGCTCGGCTATTGCCGTCAGGAAGAGAAGAACGCCTGGTGGGAGTTCTTCCGCCTGCGCGACCTGCCGGTGGCCGACCAGCTCGAGGAGCGTGAGATGCTGGCGAGACTCGAGTTCCTGGCTGTGATGCCCAAGCAAGGCAAGGAGAGAAACGCTCGCCACCAGTACCGCTTCCCGCCGCAGGACACCGCCATCGACGTCGGCAACCAGGTCGTGTTCACTAAGGCCGAAGATCCCTACCCCGATGGAATGGGAACGTCCTTGACCGTCACCGAGATCGACTACGACGGCTGTACGGTCGTCTTCTCCATCGGCGCGAAAGCCGGTGACGCAAGGCCGACCGCCGTCTTCCGCCATCAGGTCGTGGGTGGCAAGCCCATCGAGAACGCGCTCCTCAGCTTCGCCGAATCCGTGCGCGACCACGGATTCCAATCAAGCGGCCCGTTCGCCGCCGCTTCGCAACTCCTCCTGCGCCTGCCGCCTCGGTTGGGGTCAGGTCCGGATTTTCAAAAGCGAAGCGTTCCGACGATTTCGGACCTGACCCCGAATTTGAGAAGGCCCGAGGAACCCGTCCTCGAAGCCGCCAAGCGCGTCTGCAAATCGCTCGACGGCGGCGTCCTCCCGATCCAGGGCCCTCCCGGCTCCGGCAAGACCTACGTCGGCGCGCGCGCCATCGCCGAGCTTGCGAGGACGAAGAGGGTCGGCGTCACGGCCGTCAGCCACAAGGTCATCGACAACCTTCTCAAAGAAATCCGCGACAGCCTACCGGCAGGCGCTCTCCGTCTGGTGCACAAGCACGAGGACGAGGCTCTGCAAGGCATCGAGTATTTGGACAACAATGCTGCGACGCTCTCCGCCGTGCGCGCCGGCACCGTCGTCGGCGCTACGGTCTGGCTCTGGTCGAGCGACGATGCCGAGGCCTCTCTCGATTACCTCTTCATCGACGAAGCCGGCCAGATGTCATTGGCCCACGCCCTGGCCGCCTCCCGCGCCGCCAGGAACGTCGTCTTACTCGGCGACCCGCAGCAGCTCGAGCAGCCGACCAAGGGCGCCCATCCCGAAGGAGCGGACGTCGCGGCCTTGGTGCATGTGCTCGGCAAGGATCGCGCGACCCTGGCCGACGACCAGGGCCTGTTCCTCGACCGCACCTGGCGCCTGCATCCCGACATCTGCGCGTTTACGTCGGAGCTCTACTACGAGAGCCGCCTGCGATCCATCGACGGGCTCGAGCGCCAGCGCCTGGATGGCGACACGCCGTTCGCCGGCGCCGGCCCCTTCCTCGTCGAAGTCGCTCACGAAGGGAACCAATCGCGATCCAACGAAGAAATCGACGCCGTCGAGCGAATCGTCCGGCATCTTCTTGCGGGCACACAGTGGACCGACCAGGAAGGCCGTACGCGTCCGCTCGAGCCTTCCGACGTGCTCGTCGTCGCGCCTTACAACGCCCAGGTCAGCGCCCTGCGCCGTACATTGGCTCCGCTCGGCGTAATCCGGGTCGGAACCGTCGACAAATTCCAGGGCCAGGAAGCCGCGATCGTCATCTACTCCTGCACCGCTTCATCGCCGCAGGACGCGCCCCGTGGCATGGCTTTCCTCTACGACCCGCACCGCTTCAACGTCGCGACCAGCCGCGCGCGCGGGGCCGTCATCGTCGTCTCCAGCCCGGCGCTCTTCGAGGCGGATTGCAGGACGCCGGAGCAAATGCGGTGGGCTAACGGTCTTTGTCGGTACAAGGAACTAGCAAAGGTAGCAAAGCGATTTACCTAGATTCCTGAAGGAGACAAATGGAGCATCAGCGCATTGGTTCTGTCAGCAATTCTCACGTCGGGGCCGAGTTCGAGTGCGTCGCGATGGAATACTTTGCGAAGCAGAGGATCGCGCTGACTTCGCGTTTCTCCGTCGACATCGGACTCGACAGAAAGAAGCCACACTGCTTCGACCTCGGCGCGCACGACCCGAAAATCATCGTGGAGTGCAAATCGCACAAATGGACGACCGGTTCGAATGTGCCGAGTGCGAAGCTGACCGTATGGAACGAGGCGATGTACTACTTCCATCTTTCCCCAAGCGAATATCGGAAGATCCTCTTCGTCCTTCATGACAGGCGGGCACCCAGTGGGGAGAGCCTGCTGAGTTTCTACAAGAGAACCTACTACCACCTGATCCCGAAGGAAGTGGAGTTTCTCGAGTGGGACGTCGGAACCGGCGGGATCTACAAGGCCTAGTCGCCTATGATGTCTGGGGAGCGCCGCAAACAACAAGCTGATATGTCCGACCTTTTTTTCGAACGCCCGATCCTGAACTCGCCGTATGAGCAGCCCGTGCGTCACTGGGAGCTCGACGAGCATGGGCAACCGACGCAGAAAATCGCGGAAACGAGGCGCCCGGCGGAATTCATTTCTCCCATTCCGAAGCCAAAAAAGCGCAAAGGTGCGGCAGAGCAGCGTTCACTCGGTCTTGGGGAAGACGAATCACTCGCAAAGGGGACTCAGCGCTACGCGCACGCTGCCGTGATTAACTCGTTGCGTCAGCAGGTGGGGCAGTGGCGTGCGCTACCGAATCCCAACGACTGGCGCGTCACGCCGGAGACGGCGCGCTTACTTCAGCATTGGCGCACCCATCCATTCACCAATGTTCGACCGTTTTTTTGCCAGGTAGAAGCAGTCGAAACGGCAATCTGGCTCACCGAAGTCGCGCCGCAGATGGGCAAGGCCGGCGAAGCCTTCCTCGCGCACATCGCCGATGCGAGTCGGGAGGCGAACCCGGAACTCGAGCGCTTGGCGCTCAAGCTCGCAACCGGCGCGGGCAAGACGACGGTCATGGCGATGCTGATCGCCTGGCAGACGGTTAATGCTGTGCGCCATCCGCAAAGCAAACGCTTCACGCGCGGGTTCCTTGTCGTCGCACCCGGTCTGACGATCAAGGACCGGCTGCGCGTGCTGCAGCCCAACGATCCGGACAGCTACTACAAGGAGCGTGAGCTGGTACCGGGGGATCTGCTGGAAGACCTGCAGAAGGCGAAGATTGTCATCACCAACTTCCACTCCTTCAAGTCGCGCGAGCGCATCGACCTTTCGAAGGGAGGGCGTGCACTGCTTCAGGGTCGAGGGGGCGAGGCGCTGAATACGCAGGAAACGGAGGGCCAGATGCTGCAGCGGGTCATGCCCGACCTCATGGGCCTCAAGAACATCCTGGTCCTCAATGACGAGGCGCACCACTGCTATCGCGAGAAGCCGCCGGAAGCTGACGACGAAGAACTGCGCGGCGACGATCGCAAGGCGGCACAGGAGGCGAACGAGGCGGCGCGCCTGTGGATCTCGGGACTCGAGGCGGTGAACCGCAAGCTTGGCCTGGCGCGTGTGATCGACCTTTCCGCGACGCCTTTCTTCCTGCGGGGCTCAGGCTATGCCGAGGGCACGCTCTTTCCGTGGACGATGAGCGACTTCTCGCTCATGGACGCGATCGAGTGCGGCATCGTCAAGCTGCCGCGTGTGCCGATCGCCGACAACATTCCTGGCCGAGAGATGCCGATGTTCCGCGAGCTGTGGGAGCACATCCGCGACAAGATGCCGAAGAAGGGGCGCGGCAAGGCCGAGGGCCTGAACCCGCTCGACCTTCCAGCGCAGCTTCAGACGGCCCTCGAGGCGCTGTACGGGCACTACAAAAAGACCTTCGACCTTTGGGCGGAAAAGAAGGTCGGCGTGCCGCCTTGTTTCATCGTCGTCTGCCAGAACACCGCGATTTCGAAGCTCATCTACGACTACATCGCCGGTTTCGGCAACACGTTCGGCAAGCTGCCGCTCTTCCAGAACCACGACGAGCACGGCCGGCCGCTAGCCCGCCCGCGGACGTTGCTCATCGACAGCGAGCAGCTCGAATCGGGCGAGGCGCTCGAAGACACCTTCCGCGACATGGCGGCCGACGAAATCGCGCGCTTTCGCCGCGAGATCGTCGAGCGCACCGGTGACGCGCGCGAGGCAGAGAACCTCTCCGACGAGGCGCTCTTGCGCGAAGTGATGAACACGGTCGGCAAGCCCGATCGCCTCGGCGCCGACATCCGCTGCGTCGTTTCCGTATCCATGCTGACCGAAGGCTGGGATGCGAACACGGTCACCCATATTCTCGGCGTGCGCGCCTTCGGCACCCAACTCCTCTGCGAGCAGGTGATCGGTCGGGCACTCCGGCGCCAGTCCTACGAACTGAACGAAGACGGCCTTTTCAGCGTCGAGTACGCCGACGTGCTCGGCATTCCGTTCGACTTCAACGCCAAACCGGTCGTCGCACCGCCGCAGCCGCCGCGGGAGACGATCCCCGTGCACGCGGTCCGCCCGGAGCGCGACGCGCTCGAGATTCGCTTTCCGCGCGTCAAAGGGTACCGGACCGAGTTACCGGAGGACCGGCTGACCGCGACGTTCAACGAAGACTCGGTGCTTCTCCTCACGCCTGACCTGATCGGCGCCACCGAGACGCGCAACTCCGGCATCATCGGCGAAGCGGTGGACCTGAACCTCGTCCACACCGGTGCGGTGCGCGAAGCGCAAATTGTCTACGAGCTGGCGTCCCATCTGCTCCTCACGCGCTACAAGGACGCAAACGGTGAGCCGCAACTGCACCTCTTCGGCCAGTTGAAACGCGTCGTGCGCCAGTGGCTCGACGAGAAGCGCCTTGTGTGCAAGGGCGGTACCTATCCGGCACAGCTCAAGTACAAGATGCTCGCCGACATGGCCTGCGAGCGCATCAATGCCGGCATCACGCGCTCGCTCATGGAAAAGCGCCCGGTGCTCGCCGTGCTGGACTCCTATAACCCCGTAGGCTCGACTGCGCACGTGCGCTTCACCACATCGCGTCAGCATCGCTGGCAGACCGATTCGCGACGTTGCCATGTGAACTGGGTGGTGCTCGACAGCGACTGGGAGGCGGAGCTCTGCCGTGTCGTCGAGAAGCATCCGCGCGTGCTCGCATACGTCAAGAACCACAACCTTGGCTTCGAGGTGCCCTATCGCTACGGCTCCACGATGCGCACCTACCTTCCAGACTTCATCGTCCTGGTAGACGACGGCCACGGACCCGATGATCCGTTACGCCTAGTCGTCGAGATTAAGGGCTACCGAGGCGAAGACGCCAAGGACAAGAAAGCGACGATGGACACCTACTGGGTTCCTGGCGTGAACAACCTCCGCACCCACGGCCGCTGGGCGTTCGCCGAGCTGACCGATCACTACGAGATCGATGCCGAGTTCAACCGCATCGTCGACCGCTTTGCGACGGAGACCGTTTGATGGCCAGAAAATCTAACAATACAAAAGGCACGCCGAAGACCGTCGAAACCCTGAAACACGACGAGGCGAAGCGCAAAAACATCCCCACCGCCGAATACCAGTCCGTACTCGAGAAAGAGCAGGAGAGCCCGAAGAAGGTCCACTACCCGCGCAACACCGACCTCGACCCCCAGCTCGTCTGGCGCGGCAAGGATGAACAGGACTGGTCCGACCTCGTCGTCCACGCCCCGCCGCTCTACATCCAGGAAAAAGTCCACCCGAAGGCGCTCATCGACGACCTCTTCCGCGAATCGCGCGAGCGCGCCCACGACGCGGGCCAGACCACCGCCGATCTCTTCTCCGACTTCAACGGCATTCCCAAGGGCGTAGACAAGACCGAGTTCTACCAGCACGACCAGAACTGGTCGAACCGCATGATCCTCGGCGACTCCCTGCAAGTCATGGCGAGCCTCGCCGAGCGCGAAGGCCTGCGCGGTAAAGTCCAGTGCATCTACTTCGATCCGCCCTACGGCATCAAATTCAACAGCAACTTCCAATGGTCCACCACCAGCCGCGATGTTAAGGACGGCAACGCCGCCCACATCACTCGCGAGCCCGAACAGGTCAAAGCTTTCCGCGACACCTGGCGCGACGGCATTCATAGCTATCTCACCTATCTTCGTGACCGTCTTACCGTCGCGCGGGATCTCCTCACCGATTCTGGTTCCATATTTGTGCAAATCGGAGACGAGAACGTGCACCGCGTACGCGGGGTAATGGACGAGGTTTTCGGTGACGACAATTGCGTCGTGATGATTTCAGTTACCAAAACCAGCAGCGCCTCGACCGAGCTTCTGGCCGGAGTGAACGATTTCATCCTCTGGTACGCCAAGGATCGTACGAGAGTGAAATATCGACAACCGTATCTTCGCAAGAGTGTAGGCGGGGACGGAGGTGGTCAATATCGATCGGTTGAGGACGCCAACCGCCTTAGACGTACTTTGACCGATGAGGAGCGGGCACGCCCGGCCTCAATAACTGGGCACGTATTCAGATACGACAACATGACTTCCCAAAGACCGCCCGGGGACTTTCCTGTCTCGATTTTGGGTCGCGTGATTCGACCCAGGAAGGGCTACTGGAAGACAGGCGAGCCCGGTGTGCAACGACTTTTAAGGGCGAATCGCCTCGCGCTGCTCGGCGATACGCTTTCCTACATCCGTTACCTCGACGATTTCCCGGTTTTCCCTCTGACGAACGTATGGGACGACACAACAACCTCGGGATTTGGTGATCCGAAGGTTTACGTAGTTCAGACCCTCTCACTTATCGTAGAGCGCTGCATTTTGATGGCGACTGATCCTAGCGATCTCGTGCTCGACCCGACCTGTGGCTCTGGCACGTCGGCGTACGTCGCAGAGCAGTGGGGAAGGCGTTGGATCACAGTCGATACGTCGAGGGTAGCGCTGGCTTTGGCGCGGGCGAGGATTATGGGGGCGCGATATCCGTTCTACTTGTTGGCAGATTCGCGCGAGGGGCAGATGAAGGAGGCGGAGGTGACGCGCGGGGTGCCGTCGTCGCAGCCAGTGCGCGGAGACATCCGCCAAGGGTTTGTGTATGAGCGGGTGCCGCACATTACGCTGAAGTCGATCGCGAACAATGCGGAGATCGATGTCATCTGGGAGAAGTGGCAGGAGAAGCTGGAGCCGCCGCGTACGAAGTTGAACAAGGAGCTGAAGGAGAAGTGGGAGGAGTGGGAGGTACCGCGCGAGGTGGAGGAGAAGTGGGGCGCGGCGGCGAAGAAGGCGCACGCGGAGTGGTGGGAGGCGCGGATCAGCCGGCAGAAAGAGGTCGACGCCTCGATAGCGGGGAAGGCGGAGTTCGAGCATCTGTACGACCGGCCTTACGACGACAAGAAGAAGGTGCGAGTGGCGGGGCCGTTCACGGTGGAGAGCCTGTCGCCACACCGCGTGCTCGGGGTCGACGAGGATGACGAACTGATCGACGCGGCGGCGCAGCCGGGCGCGGAGTACGCGGCGAAGCAGACCTTCCCGCAGATGATTCTCGAGAACCTGAAGGCGGCTGGCGTGCAGCAGGCGCACAAGGAGGACCGCATCGTCTTCACGTCGCTCGTGCCGTGGCCGGGCGATCTCGTGTGCGCGGAGGGGCGCTACAACGAGGGCAAGGACGGCAAAGGCCCGGAGAAGCGCGCGGCGATCTTCATCGGCCCTGAGTTCGGGACGGTGACGCGCCCGGACCTCGTGTCCGCGGCGCGCGAGGCCGGCGACGCGAACTTCGACGTGCTTGTCGCCTGCGCTTTCAACTACGAGGCGCACGCCACGGAGTTTGCCAAGCTCGGACGAATTCCGGTGCTGAAGGCGCGCATGAACGCGGACCTTCACATGGCCGAGGATCTGAAGGCCACCGGCAAAGGGAACCTGTTCGTGATCTTCGGCGAGCCTGACATCTCGATCATCAACGAGAAGGGCGGCAAGGTGCGCATCAAGGTGAACGGCGTGGATGTGTTCCACCCGCAGACGGGGGAGGTAAAGAGCGACGGGCCGGAGGGCATTGCCTGCTGGTTCATCGACACGGACTACAACGAAGAGAGCTTCTTCGTACGCCACGCCTACTTCCTGGGTGCGAATGATCCCTACGGTGCGCTGAAGACGACGCTCAAAGCCGAGATCGACCAAGAGGCGTGGACCACGCTCAACAGCGATACCTCACGGCCGTTTCCGAAACCGAAGTCGGGGCGCATCGCGGTAAAGGTGATCAACCACCTCGGGGATGAGGTGATGAAAGTGTTCCGGGTGTGACGGCGCGCGAACCATAAGGTGGTCGCGCGCGTGACGTGCCCGCAAAAAACGTAGAGAGATCCTCCCCGACCGTTTGAGTGTTCGCACATGGTAGTCAAAAAATACGGCACCAGGGCGCCGCCGCAATCCTTTCTGCCTTACCTCATGAGCAATGGAATCCCGCACAAGAAAAGCGCTGCACAAACGACGCGCTGAAAAGCAGCTTGGCTGAGCCCTGAATGAATCTTGTCGCCGAGTAGCAGGCCGATACCCATCGCAGGAATCGCAGCGGCGCAGAGGATGAAGGAGTCGAGCGTGAGTTCGTGCACCGCGGCATAGCCGACGGTTCGAGCGAGGCTCAGGGTCAGGAGCATGGCGGAGAGGGTGGCGCGGAAGGTCTGCTTGTTCGCGCCGCTCGCATCGAGGTACATCGCGAAGAAGATCGAGGCCATCGCGCCGAAGAGCGTGCCGACGGCGCCGGAGAAGAAGCTGGCGAAGGGACGCAGCAGCGCGGGCGGCACCAGCGGGGTGCTGTCGGCGGGCCGGGTCGTCATCCACAGGGAATAGATCGCGTACACGATGATGAAGGCGCCGAGCGTGCGCGCGAGGAGCACGGCGTCCAGGGACTTGAAGAGGAAAAGGCCGGCGGCGATGCCGAGGGCGCAGCCGGGCAAAAGGCGCAGGAACGCGCGCCGGTCGACGTGCTGGCGGTCGCGGCCGACGATCGCCACCGAGGAGACGATGCCGACCAGGCTCCAGGCGGGCGCGAGGACTTTCACCGGGATGACGAGCGCGAGGAGCGGCAGGCCGACCGCGCCGCCGAAGCCGAGGCTGCCCCGCAACGCGAAGGTGAAGAGCAGCACTACGATGCAGTAGGCGAGCTCAGGGGTGGAGAGGGTGTCGATCATCCAAATTCGGGGTCAGACCCCAGTAAAGCAGAACCAGGAAGATTCGGGGTCTGACCCCAACCATGACCCCCAATCAGCGTCCGAGGTAATCGCGCAGGCTGACGATGCGTACGCCACGGAACTCGCCGAGCGCCAGCAGGGCGCGGTCGCCGGTGACGATGGCCTCTGCGCGCCCGGCGACGGCGCACTCGAGGACGCGGTTGTCCGGGTCGTCTTTCAGGACCTTCAGCCGGCGCGCAGGCTTCACGACAGCGGCGAGCTCGCCCAGGAACACCGCGACATGGGCCAGCTCTTCGGCGTCGCGCGAGAATTTGCGCGCGAGCACGCCGAGCAACTCGTCGAGGATGGGCTTGGAAAGGACGAGCGCGTCGCGCTCCTCGATGATGCGGCGCAAGGCGGCCTCGCCGTGTCCGCCCGGGAACACCAGCGCCGCGACGAGGACGTTGGTGTCGAAGACGACCCTCAAGAGCGCAGGTAGCGCTCGAGGTCCTGCTCGCTGAGGATGCCTTGATCGCGCGCCTTGCGGCTCCAGTATCCCTGCATGCCGCGCAGCTCCTGCAGGCGCCGGCCGACGCGCGCGTGCCGCAGCGCGTCCTGGACGACCGCGCTCAGGGTCTTGCCTTCGGCCTTGGCGAGCGCTTCGGCTTCGCGCGCCAGCTCGGCGGGCAACGAAATGGTTTTCTTGACGGCGGCAGCCACGGCGGCGCTCCTGCGGGGTGGTATGAAGAAATCATACCACTCCCAGTTCGGGGGTCAGCCCCGGCGCTGCATTGCAGAAGATCTGCAATTCTGGTGAAGTGCAGCCATGAAAACGACCCTGACGGTGAGCAGCCGCGGCGCGGTTACGCTGCCGGCGAAGCTGCGCAAGGCGCTCGGACTGAAAGCGGAAGACCTGCTGATCGCCGACAAGCGCATCCGCGAGTTCGACGAGGCCGAGGCCGAGCTGGAGAAAGTCCTGAGCCGGAAGAAGAAGGCCGCGCGCTAGAACGCCGCGGATGAGGATCTTCCTCGACGCGAACATCCTAGACGAGGTGTTGCCGCCTGTTGCCAAAAAGGCGACAATCGCTGCCAATTATGCAGCGCTCGCTCTCCGAGCTTCTCTTTCCCGAATACCGCCGCCGTGTGCTCGAGCTGTTGCTGAAGCATCCGGACGAGGGGCTGCACGGTCGGGAGATTGCACGGCGCACGGGGCTGGCGGCAGGGACGCTGAACCGCGAGCTTGCGTTGCTCGCGCGATCGGGCGTGCTGCGGCGGGAGGAGCGGGGCAACCAGCACCTTTACAGCCTCGACGCGGGCTGTCTCATCTACGAAGAGCTCGCGAGCATTCTCCAAAAGACATCCGGCGCCGAACGCGGCCGCAAGGCCGAACCGGTGCTCCGCGAAACGCGCGCCGCGTACCGTGCTCGAGCGCACAGGCTGGCGGTTCCAAAGCGAAAGCTCGAGGCGCTGTGCCGCAAGTACCGGATCCGCAAGCTGAGCGTTTTCGGCTCGGCGGCGCGGGGCGAGGCGGGTCCGGACAGCGATGTGGACCTGATGGTCGAGTTCGAGCCGGAAAGCGCGCCGTCGCTTTGGGATTTTCCCGAGATGCAGAAGGCCTTCTCCGCTTTGTTCGGCCGGCGGCGCGTCGACCTGGTGCCCCCCGAGGCGCTTGCCAACCCGTACCGCCGCAAGTCGATCCTGCGCGACCTGAAAGTGCTCTACGGCGGTTGAGGCGCGCGACAAGGCGCACCTCGCCGACATGCTCGCCGCGGCGCACGATGCGCGCGTGCTGGCGGGCGGTCTCTCCTACGACGCGCTAATGGCCGATATGCGCACGCGGCTCGCGCTCGAGCGCGCGCGGGAGATCATCGGCGAAGCGGCGCGCCGGGTGTCGTCCGCGACGCGCAACGCCAATCCGCAGATACCGTGGACCGGCATCAGGCGTACCGCGGTTGATCGAAGGCCTTGAGCGCTTGATGGGCGAACGGGCCTGAAGGGGTCGCGCTACTAGTAAAAAATTCGGGGGTCAGGTCCCACGCCCCGCATCGAAGCCTCGCCTCTACGCCCGTAGGGGAGTTTCCTGTAGCGCGGCGTTGACGCCCGAATGCGGGCGGCGCGGCAGACGGCGGGCCGATCGGCTCGGAGAATGGCCTTTCCCCCCGAGCCATTCACCCTCCCTCCCTTGGGTATGGCTCATTTTTAAAGGCCGTCTTCGGACGGCCTTTTTTTGTGCTTCCATGCGCCCGGTGCGCATCTGGGTCGACGCCGACGCCTGTCCCGCGGTGATCAAGGACATCCTCTACCGCGCGGCGGAGCGCACGAAGACGCCGCTGACGCTGGTCGCGAACAAGGCGCTGCGCACGCCGCGCTCGCCGTACATCCGCGCGCTGCAGGTGCCGCGCGGCATCGACGTCGCGGACAGCCACATCGTGCGCGAGCTTTCGCCGGGCGATCTCGTGGTCACCGCCGACATCCCGCTCGCCGCGGACGCGATCGGCAAGGGCGCGCACGCGCTCAATCCGCGCGGCGAGTTCTATTCGACGGCGAACATCCAGGAGCGCCTGGCGCTGCGCAATTACCTCGACGAGCTGCGCGGCACGGGCGAGCGCACCGGCGGGCCGGCGGCGCTCGACAACACCGACCGCAAGCGGTTCGCGGACCAGCTGGATCGGTTCCTCGCGCGGCGTCGCCGAAACTGCGGACGATGAACTACTAGGCGGTGCGGCAATGGTCTCGGGCTTTCTGCCGGTCTCGACCGACGTGCTGCTCGACACGTTGGTGATGAGGGTCTTGCGTCGTCTCTCCGCGTTCCGCAGATATGGATTGGTCTCTATCAGGGGTTTCTTTGACACCAAGTCATGTTAACGCGTTGCGTTGGTCCCAATATGGGACTATAGTGGCCGATGCGCGTGATCGCCTTGTCGACCCTGAAAAGGTTCTGGCAATACAAGGCGGCATATCAGGATGCGAAGGAGCCGGTTCTGGCGTGGTATCGGCACGCAGTGAAGGCGCAGTGGAACTCGCCTGCCGAGGTCAAACGCGACTTTGCCAGCGCCAGCATCCTGCGCGATGGGCGCGTGGTATTCAACATCGCCGGAAACAAGTACCGTCTGGTGGTGTGGATCAACTATGCGTACCGTGTGGTTTACGTGCGCTTCATCGGCACCCATACCCAATACGATCGCATCGACGCGCAGAGCGTGTGACGGAGCATTGCGAATGAACATCAAGCCGATCCGGACAAAGCGAGATCACCGCGCGGCGCTGAAGGAGATCGAATCCCTCATGGCGGCGAGAGCTGGCACGCCCGAAGGGGAGCGGCTGGACATTCTCGCCACCCTGGTCGAGGTTTACGAGAAAAAGCACTTTCCCATGGACCTGCCCGATGCCGTCGAGGCGATCAAGTTCCGCATGGAGCAATCGGACCTCAGCGCCAAAGACCTGGTGCCGATGATCGGCCAGCTCAACCGAGTCTACGAAGTGCTGAACCGCAAGCGCCCGCTGACGCTCAAGATGATCTGGCGCCTGCATCGCGAGCTCGGGATTCCCGCCGAATCACTGATCAAGCAAACCGAGCGCCGCCAGGCGGCGTAAAGCAACTCGCCCTACGCGGGGTTGATGGTGGCGCTGGAGAAGGTGTGCTTGCAGCGCGGGTAGTTGGTGCAGCCCCAGAACATGCGGCCCTCGCGGGTGCTCTTGCGAGCGGTCATCTTGACGGAGCAGCGCGGGCAGGTCGGCGTGAGGAAGTCGCCCTGCGTCGCGAACTTGAGGAGCGCGAGCGCCTTCTCCGGGATCAGCGCCGCGAGCTTCTCGAGCAGCGAGGCGCCGTCGATGAGCTGGATGTTCTCCTTCGCCGCGAAATGGGCGGCCTCGGGCGTGAAGCGGCCGGCGGCGACCATCACGCCTTCGCCGACGTTGGCCGAGGTCATGGCGCCGCGCAGCTCGCGCAGCGGCTTGATGCCGATCGGGTAGGCGTCCCACGCCTTGCAGTGCACGAGCATGCAGGCGGTGTCGGCGCCCGCCGCGTAGAGGCTGATGTCGACCGCGCCGTCGGCACGGCTGTGCGCGAGGCCGGTCTTGAAGCCGAGCTCCTCGAAGTAGGCGCAGCACAGCTCTTCCACGCGCCGCCACTCGAGGTGCATCAGCAGCTCGCGGGTCCACTTGCCGCCGTCGAGCCGCTCGAGCTGCGCCGCCTGGCCGGGCGCGCGGTTCGGCCGCGTGTTGCGGTTCAGGAGCGAGACGACGGCGGCCCACATGCGTTGCATACGCGATGCTACCCTGTGCGCATGGGATCGCGATGAAGTGGGAGCGCATCCAGCGCCACTGGAGCGAATACAAGCTCAACGCGCGCACGCGCTGGAGCCGGCTGTCGTGCGACGACCTCGACCGCATCGCCGGCAACCGCGAGCAGCTCGCCGGCAAGATCCGCGACGCCTACGGCATGTCGGAGGAGGAGGCGCAGCTGCAGCTCACCGCTTGGGGCGCGGCGCTGCGCGAGCTGAATCCGTTCCGCGAGCGGCTGAAATCGAGGTCTGAGCGCAAGTAAAGCGGGTATCCTCGGTGATCGCCAAGATCTTCCCCAAGTATGCGCGCTACAACCCGGCCCCCTCGCGCCCGAAGGGCAAAGGCGCGTTCGGCGATTTTGCCGAGTCGGCGGCGATCCGCGAGGAGCCCAAGCTCAAGTCGAGCAGCCTGCGCCGCCCGCCGCCAAGGCCGGTGCGCGACGCGCCGCCGGAGACCGATTGAGCAAGCGCCTGACGCAGCAGCTCGGCGAGATGCTCGACGCCTACGACGTGGTGCTGCGCGCCGACGCCGCGCGGAAGCGCCGGCTCGAGACCGAGGGGCTCGCCTTTCTCGCCGCCTTTGCCGCCCTGCGCGCGAAGCTGGTGCGCCCGACGTTCGAGGCGGCGGGCGAGATGCTGCGCGCGCGCGGCCACGAGTACGCGATCCGCGAGGAGGAGTTCGTCTTCGAGGCCGACGGCAAGACGAGCGAGGCGTCGATCACGCTCTCCATCACGCCGGCGGGGCTCGAGAAGGCGGCGGCCGCCGACACCGCGCGGCGCGAGCTCTCGTTCAGCACGCGGCACTACAACAAGACGGTGTCCGTCACCAACGGCGCCGTGCCGCAGTCGGGCACGATGGCGGCCAGCGGCTATGGGCTCGCGCAGATCGACGCGCAGCTCGTGGAGGACGAGTTGCTGAAGCTGGTGGCGGCGATCGTCAGGGCGTGATCATTCCAGCGCGAGGTTGGCGTCGGCGATGAGCTTCTTCCACAGTACCAAGTCGTCGCGGTTGATTTCCCACATGCGCTCGGGCGTGGAGCTTTCGGCGGCGTAGCCGTAGCTCTGCAGCTTCGCCACCACGTCGGGCCGCTTGACCACCGCGGTCACTTCCTTGTTCAGGCGCCCGACGATCTCGCGCGGCAATTTGGCCGGGCCGTAGACGCCGGCCCACTGGCGCACGGTCACCTGCGGCAGGCCGGCCTCGGCGAAGGTCGGCACCTCGGGCAGAAGGGCGCTCCTCTGGTCGGCGAGCACGGCGAGCGCGCGCAGGCGTCCGCTCTTCACCAGCTCGATGCCCGCCGGGTTGCTGAGGATCGCCGACTGCACGCGGCCGGCGACGAGGTCCGGCGTGAGCGGTCCTTCGCCCTTGTAGGGCACGTGCACCATGTCGATGCCGGCGGCATTCAGGATCTGCACGTTGGAGAGGATCGACAGCGGATTGCCGGTGCCGTAGTTGAGCTTGCCGGGCTTGGCGCGCGCGTAGGCGATGAATTCCTGCAGCGTCTTCGCCGGCTCCGTGGCGGGCACGTCGAAGAAGAACGTGGCGCGGCCGACGAGGCCGATCGGCGTGAAATCCTTGAGCGGGTCGTAGAGCGGCGCTTTCTTCAGCGCCACCGCCGCGGTCATCGCGCTGTTCGAGCCGAAGAAGAGCGTGTAGCCGTCGGGCGCCTGCCGGCTCACGTACTCCGCGCCGATCGCGCTGTCGCCGCCGGGACGGTTCTCGACCACCACCGGCTGGCCGAGCTGCTCGGCGAGCGCCGCGCCGACGATGCGCGCGGTCGGGTCGGCCGAGCCGCCGGGCGGGAAGCCGACGACGAAGCGGATCGGCTTCGACGGATAGGGCTGGGCAGCCGCGGACGAGGCGAACAGGAGAGCGGCGAGAGCGAGCGTGAGCAGGCGCATGGGTTCCTCCTCCGCGAACTCTAAACCGGAAATTCAACAATCCGCCGTTTGGCGGGTGGGGCGATTCTTTCGGGCTCCTCCGGCCGGGACGCGTGCGCGTTGCACGAGGCGCACGGGGGCGCGGACTAGGATGCGGCTACCCCTTGCAGCACCACGACGGAGGCATTCACGCATGCGCATCAAAGGCCAGGCCGACATCGACATCTACATCACCGACACAGGCTACATCTGCCTGAAGCAGAAGGACGAGCTCGACGGCGAGCGGCTGATCGAGTTCGCGCCGGCGTACGGCCAGAAAGTTGCTGGCGCCATTGCTTCGCTGCAGGAGTTCGCGCAGGCGAAGTTCGAGAAGGCCGAGCTCGCCGAAGTGGAGTAAGGCCCCGACCTGTAAATCTTGTCCCGGCGAGCAGGGCAAGCGGATAAAATTCCGCGCTCGATGGCCGCTGCGCGGGATTCGATGGACGACGACGACATGACGGTCAACCGCGCTATCTTCGGCGACTTGGACGGAGGGGAGCCGGTGACTCGTCAGACGATCTCGCGCGACGATCTCATGCAGCGCCTGACCCGGATGATCCAGACCTGCGAGGGCTGCGAGAGCGTGCGCGTGGTCGGCGTGACGCGGCTCGATTCCCCCGACAAGGACGGGCGCAACTGGTCGCACTCGCTCGTGCTCGACGCGGCGGGCGTGCCGGCCGAGGTCTACTCGCTGGGGTACGCGTCGGTGATCGGCACCGCGCACGACACCTGGAACCTCAAGTAGCTCTCCACTAGAAGTTCGGTCCTTAGGAGCAGTCGAGGACTACCTCGGTAGTGCCTTTTCCGGAAACAAAATGCCCGTCGGTATCGGCGTGAACGAAATCCGAGTCCGCGTAGGTGGAGCGTATCGGGTGATCTACGTGGCGAAATTCATGGAGGCGGTATACGTGTTGCACGCGTTCCAGAAGAAATCGCGAAAGACACCGCCGAGAAATTGAAGTACACCCGCGGCAGCGACAACATCTTCATCGACCTCGGGTTCGACAAGATAGAGGCCGAGAACCTGAAGATGCGCGCAGACCTGATGATTCGCATCGTCCAGTTCTACGGCGAGAGCGGCATGACGCAGGCGGCCGCGGCCAAAGCGCTCGGGCTCACGCAGCCCAGGCTGAATGCGCTTCTCAAGGGCAAGATCGGCCTCTTCAGCCTCGATGCACTGGTCAACGTCGCGAGCCGCGCGGGGCTCAACGTGCGCCTGGTCGTAAAGAAGGCCGCCTAAGACGCCAGGGGGTCTGACCCCGATTATTTTTTCTCGAAGCCGCGCACCAGGTCGGCGCGCGCCTTGCCGGCCTGCATCAGCAGGTTGAAGTCGGAGCCCGAGAGCACGAGCTGCACGCCCATGGCGATGTGGCGCTCGAGGAGCTCGGGCGTGTACATGCCGCCCATGCCGGGGAACTTGCCGTGCTTGCGGCAGGCGGCGATCACTTTCCTGTAGGCCTCGGCGACGCGCGGGTCGCTGAACTGGCCCGGGATGCCCATCTCGAAGCACAGGTCGTTGGTGCCGATCAGCACCGCGTCGACGCCTTTCACCGCGGCGATCTCGTCGCACTGCGCGACGCCCTGCGGCGATTCGATCATCACGACGACCAGCGTCTCCTCGTTGACGATGCGCGCCGCCTCGGGCAGCGGCACGGAAGCGAAGCCGAGCTGCTGCAGGCCGCCGCCCATCGAGCGCTTGCCGACGGGCGGGTAGCGGCAGGCATTCGCCACGCGCTGCGCCTCGCTCGCCGAATCGACGTGCGGGAAGACGATGCCCTGCGCGCCGTTGTCGAGCAGGCGCGAGGCGTGCCAGTGCTCGAAGCCGGCGACGCGCGCGACGGGCGTGATGCCGACGGCGAGCGAGGCGGCGGCGATCTGCGCCGCGTTGTCGAGGTCCATCGAGTTGTGCTCGCAGTCGATAAAGAGCCAGTCGTAGCCGCAGGTCTTGGCGATTTGCGCGATGTCGACGGTGCGCGCCTGGCGCAGGCCGAGGCCGATGGCGAGCTTCCCTGCACGAAGCTGTCGAAGTGCATGATTTGGAACGGTGCTCATGGACGCGGCTCTCCGGTGGAAGGTCGGCATCGTAGCAATTCGACTACATGAAATGCGCAAGCGGCGCGACATACAAGCGCCCGGTGAGTCCTTAGAGTCGGAACTCCCCTTGAGCCATTCACCCTCCCTCCCTTGGGTATGGCTCACCCCTAAGAGGCCGTCTTCGGACGGCTTCTTTTTTTTCTAAGCCCGCTGTCGGGCGGCGGTTACAAGTTGTTGCCATTTGCCGGGCTTGACGATTGCACCTCCGGGCGCAATCGGAGTCGAACGGAAAACCGGAGAAACATCCCATGAGACAGAAGTCCATTCTCGTTGCACTGCTTTTGGCCGCGCTGCTCGGCGCGGCCTGCTCCAAGGAAGAGAAGGTCGCCGCGACCGGCGCGCCGGTGACGACGGCGGCCGCAGCGCAGACCGATAACCGATCGGCGGCAGCGGGGGGCACCTCGACGCCGGGTGCGGCTACGCAGACGGTCCCCGATTTCGCCACCATTGCCGAGGAGAACAAGGGCGCGGTGGTGAACATCACCTCCACCCTGCGCCGCGCCGCCGCGCAGCCGCAGATGCAGAACCCGTTCGGCGGCAAAGGGGGAAACGAGGGCGAAGATCAGGACGACGAGGACAATCCCCTCAACCAGTTCTTCCGCCGCTTCCAGCAGCCCATGCCGCAGATGCCGCAGCAGGGCATGGGCTCGGGCTTCATCATCGACCCGAACGGCGTGGTGCTCACCAACGCGCACCTGGTCGAGGGCGCCGACGAGGTGCGGGTCAAGCTGCCCGACAAGCGCGAGTTCAAGGGAAAGGTGGCCGGCATCGACCACCTCACCGACGTCGCGGTGGTGAAGATCGACGCCACGGGCCTGCCGGCGGTGAAGATCGGCGACCCCTCGAAGGCTCGCGTCGGCGAGTGGGTGCTCGCCATCGGCTCGCCGTTCGGCTTCGAGAACACGGTGACCGCGGGCATCATCAGCGCCACTTCGCGCTCGCTGCCCGAGGGCAGCTACGTGCCCTTCATCCAGACCGATGCCGCGGTGAACCCGGGCAACTCGGGCGGACCGCTCTTCAACTTGAGGGGCGAGGTGATCGGCATCAACTCGCAGATCTACTCGCGCACCGGCGGCTTCATGGGGCTCGCGTTCGCGATCCCGATCGACGTCGCGGCCAAGGTGAAGGACGAGCTCCTCGCGCACGGCAAGGTCGAGCGCGGCCGCATCGGCGTCGGCATCCAGGACGTGAACGCCTCGCTCGCGCAGTCGTTCGGCCTCGAGAAGCCGGAAGGCGCGCTGGTCTCGCAGGTCGAGCCCGGCGGTCCGGCGGACAAGGCCGGCGTCAAGCCCGGCGACGTGATCCTGTCCTACAACGGAAAAGCGCTCGCCGGCTCCAACGAGCTGCCCGGGCTGGTGGCGAACACCAAGCCCGGCACGAAGTCGACGCTCGAGGTCTGGCGCAACGGCAGGAAGCAGTCGCTCGCACTCGCCGTGGGCGAGCTGAAGGGCCAGCAGACGGCGAAGGCCGAGTCCTCCGGCGGCGAGCCCGGCAAGCTCGGGCTGGCGGTGCGTCCGCTGACGCCGGAAGAGCGCAAGGAGCTCGACGGCATGCAGGGGCTCGTCGTGCAGCAGGCGAGCGGTCCCGCGGCGCGCGCCGGCATTCGCCAGGGCGACGTCATCACCGCGGTGAACGGCACGCCGGTGAAGTCGGTCGACGACCTGCGGCGCGCGGCGGACAAGGCGAAAGGCACGGTGGCGCTGCTCGTGAAGCGCGGCGAGGCGAGCATCTTCGTGCCGATCGAGATCGGGTGAGGTAATACGGCACAGACGGCGGGAGGCGGGCGGCGGGCGGCGTACGTTGCGCGCGTGCCCTAGAACCACTCCTCTCCTTGGCACAAGGCCCGGATGGCCGCAAGCGATCCGGGCTTTTTTTCTGCCCAATCTCGATCGACAAAGGCCGGCAGACTAAATACACTGAACCCGTGTATTTACGCTGGAGCCGTGCTTGAAGAACGTCACCATCACCCTGGACTCGCAAACTGCGGCGCGCGCCCGCGTGCAGGCCGCCGAGCGCGACATGAGTCTCTCCCGGTATGTCGGCGAAGTGCTCCGCCGCGAGTTGCGGCACGAGGACGAATACGAAGCGGCCTATCGCGCGTGGCGCATGCGCAAGCCGTTTCCGCTCAAAGGGCCGCAGCAGCCGTATCCGAAGCGCGAAGCGCTGTACGACCGCGCGGCCATGCGCCGCGAAGACGCGGCTCGACGAAAGGCGAAGTGATGCTCACCTTCGTCGACGCCAACGTCCTCGTCTACTCGCAGGATCCGACCGATCCCGTGAAGAAGGCACGCGCGGAGGAGTGGCTCGAGATGCTCTGGCAGCGGCGTACGGGCCGTACCAGCGTGCAGGTGCTGAGCGAGTTCTACGCGGTCGCCGCGCACAAGCTTCGCGTGCCGGCGGATCACGCGTGGGACGATGCGGCACGCTATCTCGCCTGGGCGCCGCAGCCGATCGACCAGGCCCTGCTGCGGCGTGGACGCGAGATCGAGCGCCGATACCAAACTTCGTGGTGGGACAGCCTGATCGTCGCGGCCGCGCAGTTGCAAAGCTGCGTCATTCTCCTGACCGAGGACCTGCAGGAGGGCATGACATTCGGCACGCTCGCCGTGCGCAGCCCGTTCAGCTCGGTGCTGGAAGAGCCGCCCGCCGGCTACCAGGTGGCTCGTGCACGGCCGCTGCATCGGCCCCGCGGCCGGCCGCGGCGCGTCGCCTGACCGAATAATTACGGACGTCGTCCGGAATTCAGCGACGGCCTGTCGATGCCGCGCGACCCAATAATCCGAACGGACTGTCTTAGCGCGGTGACGTGCTCGCTGTGCCTCCCGGTACTTTCTGCCCAACACGGAGGCACTACATGCGTCGAGTCAATCTGTTTGCGTTCTTCTCTTTGGTCCTGGGCCTCACCGCTTGCGGCGGCGGTGGCGGCGATGGCGGCACTGCTGCAAGTGGCAGCAGCGCCGCCAGCAACTTTCCGCCGCAAGTCCCGCTGACTTTTACGGGTGCGACCACGGCGGCGACCGTGACGGCAACGAGCGGCGGCATGCTCGCCTCGAACGTCATCGGCGCGAGCACCGCGGCGGCGGGCAGCAGCCTGCTAAGCGGCGTCTCGGCGCAAGCCGGCACCGCAGCGGCACAGCCGACCGGAGCCGTCGGCGTGATGCGCCGCCTGGCGCAGGCCATCCGCGCCGATGCGCTGGCGCATCCCGGCGGCAGCGCGCTGGCCGGCGCGGCGGTCGACCAGACCATCGCCTGCGACAGCGGCTCGATGCACATCTCGGGCACCCTCGCCGACAACGGCACCGGGACGGTGACGGTCGCCTACAACGACTGCCGCACCGGGAGCGATACGCTCACCGGCCCGGCTTCGGTCAAGGTCAACAGCTACGACGCGACGAACAAGCTCATCACCGACGGCGTCGTCTCGTTCACCCGCGTGCGCTTCACGGGCCCCGGCGTCAACTCCGATTTCACCGGCACGCTGGCGACGCAGGTCGACGTCGGCAATGCCACCGAGACGCTGACGCAGAACATCGTCACGCAGGACAACAACACGCAGCGCATGACGCGGACGCAGAACCTGGTCGTCGCCAACCACTTCGACGATGTGACCTCGCCCAGCTTCTTTACCCAGTCGGTCAACGGCCGCGTGTTCGACAGCGCCGCCGGATTCGTCGATGTGACGAGCACGACGGCGCCTTTCACCGCGCCGTGGGGGCCGCTCTATTTCGCCACCAAGACGCAGTCGTTCCCGAATTGGGGAATCATCGACGTCACCGGCGGGACGGGGCACGTGCGCATCACCTCGTTCGGCATCGATCTGGCGAAGGTCGAGGTCGACGCGAACGGCGACGGCACCTTCGAGAACAGCGCGCGCATGAGGTGGTCTGACTTCGGCTCCGCGATCGGCTCGGATCTCGCCGACAACGATGGCGACGGCATGCACAACAGCTGGGAAACGGCGATGGGGCTCAACCCCAACGATCAGAGCGACGCCAATGCGGATGCCGACGGCGACGGCTTCAGCAACAAGACCGAGTACCTGGCGGGCGGCGATCCGCGCACCAACGGCTCAGTCCCGGCGGCCGTGCGCCACCTGTGGGTGACCGATGTGAGCGATCTCGCCGTCGATCCGGCGAGCGGGATGATCAACGTGTTCATCGGCGACAACACCGGCAGCGGCATCCTGCTCGACCCGGTGACGCGCGAGCTCGGTGCGGCCTTCTCGGGCGTCGCCGAGCCGAACGGCAGCGGCAATACGAGCGTGACCGATGCCCAGGGCCGCACGTTTACGCTGACCCCGACCGCGGTGCCGACGAACTGGACGCTCACTTCGTCCACCGGCGCCAGCCTCACCATCACCAGCGTGGCCGGCACCACCCCGGGCAGCCTGATCCGCTACGGCGCGCACGGCCTCGCCTTCCGCACGGTGGGCGCGTCGAGCCCGGGCTATATCTACCTGGTGGAGTCGACGGCGCTGGTTCCGTAACCGCAGCCGCAGTTCGCAGCAAAAAATCGGGGCTCAGGCCCCGATTTTCATTTGGGCGAGCAGTGCGCGGCCGAGCGGGCCGTAGGGATTGCCGAGCGTCTCGGTGAGCTCGAAGTGGTTGTAGCCCTCGGCGCGGATCACCTCCGCGCTTTTTCGCGCCCGGGTGAGGGCGTCGGCGAAGTCGCGCGATTGCCGCTGGAACTCCGGCGTCTCGAGCGTGCCGTAGACGATGGCGAGCGGCGCCTTGACGCGCTCGAGGTGGCGCTGCGGCGAGAGCGCATCCTCGACCGCGTCGCTGAATTTCACGTAGCTCGAGCGTTTCGACAGCCGCGGCCCGCGCAGGTCGTACATGCCGCTCCCCAGCACGTAGCCCTTCACGGGCAAGTCGGTGGTCGCGGCGACGCCGGCCAGATGCGCGCCCGACGAGGTGCCGCACACAAAGACAGAAGCGAAGTGGCCCGCGGCCCAGGCGATCCCGCGCTGCACCTGCTCGGCCATCGGCATGAGATCGCCGCCGGTCTCGAGCACGTTGTTGAAGTCGAGCACCGCGTAATGCGCGCCGGCACGGGTGAGCATCTCCGCGGGAAACGCATAGTCGCGCGCCATGCCCGCGCGCCACGCGCCACCGTGGACGTAGACGAGTATCGGCGCGCCCGCGTTCTTCGCGCGGTAGAGGTCGAGCCCCTCGATCGGCTGGTCACCGTACGACAAGCGCTGCGGCGGCCCCAGCCTGCGGCGCGTGAGCTCGCTCGCCTGCGCGAAGCGCGCGAGGACCTGGTCGCGGTTCGGCGCGTACGCCGCCTGGTCGTAAGCGGCGTCGAGCGCGGCCTGGTCGTAATCGAGGAAGACCTTGGACATAATTCGCAGCATTCTATGGCGATCGTCTCGAGCGACTCGGGCGCGTTGTTCTCAGCGTGCCGCCGCTGGCGCTACCTGCTGTGGCGGCGCTGGGATCCGTCGCTGCCGGCGGCGAACTTCCTGATGCTGAACCCGAGCACGGCGGACGAGCTCAGGCTCGACCCCTCGTGCACCCGCGCGCGCAACTATGCCGAACGCTGGGGTTTCGGTTCAGTTTTGATTACGAATATCTTTGGCTGGCGAGCGACCGACCCCGACGAGATGAAGGCGGTGCGCGATCCGGTCGGCCGCGGCAACGACCGCGCCATCGTGCGCGCGGCGCGCGAGTCGGCGCTCGTCGTGTGCGCCTGGGGCAACCATGGCGCACACATGGATCGTTCTACCCGAGTGAGAAAACTACTGGAGCAGGCGAAGGTCGAGCCCCGCGTGCTGCGGATGAACGCCGGCGGCGAGCCGGCGCATCCGCTTTATCTGCCCGCGCGCTTGAGGCCTGTGCTGCTCAGTTGATGACGTCGAGCGTGTCGATGGTCTTGACGCCGCTCGGCGAGGTCACCGTGACGCTGAAGAAGCCCGGAGAGGTTGCCGCCGCGGTGCAGGTGAACGGCGCGACGGCTCCGCTCTGGGTTTGCGCCGACTTGACGATCACCTGGTAGGTGAGCGGCGCGGCGCCGAGCGCGACCGCGGCGCTGGCGGGGCAGCCGGCCGATCCCGCGAGGCAGGCCGTGCTGTCGGGCACCGTGAAGCTGGTGGCGACGGAGGTCAGCGTGCCGCTGGTGGTCGCGAAGGCGATCGACGTGCCTGCGGGCATGACGTTGCCGTTCACGTCCGTGATGGTGACGTTGACCGTCCGGGTCGGCGGCGTGAACGGGGTGGCGGTATTGCAAGTGCCGAACGTGATGTCGGGCAGCGCGGCGAACGTGCTGTCGTAGAACGTGACCACCGCGTCCGACCCGGAGAAGATCATCGGCACGTTCTCGAACACGTGCAGCGTCTTCTGCGTGCTGCAGGTGCCCAGCGAGCTCGTGCCCGGCGCGGTCTCGTTGCACAGCACGCCGTTGAACTTGCCGTCGGCCGTGTTGTACACGCCGTTGTTGTTGAAGTCGATGAAGGTCTCCGCCGCGTCGCGCACGCCGTTCTCGTTCGAGTCGAGGAACGCTTCCGGCATGTCGGTCGAGACACCGTTCGCGTCGACGAGCTCGTTGGGCACCTTGTCCGCCAAGCCGTCGCCATCGGTGTCCGTGAAGCCCTCTTCGCCCACGGCGTAGGCGAGCACGGTGACCCGGCCGTTGCTCGGACGCAGGTTCTGGCTGGTGAACGTCGCCGTGCAGGCGCCAGTGGTGGTCGTGCAGGCGCCGAGGCCGTTGGTGCCGATCGAGCCGCCCTCGGTGATGAAGTTGACCGCCGTGCCGTCGGGAACCGGGTTGCCGAAGTGGTCGGCGAGACGCGCGGTGAGGACCGCGGTCGTCCCATCGAGGTTCAAGCCTTCGATATTGTGCTTGGTCGGCGAAACCGAGAAGTTGGGTTGCGTCGGGATACCGGTGCTGATCGTCAGCTGGTCCGACTGCGTGGCGAGCGTCACGCCGCCGACGGTGACGCTCGCGAGCACGCGCACCGGCGTGCTGACTGTGCCGGCCTGCACTGTCACGACCGCCTGTCCGGTCGTCGGATCCGAGCTCGCTGTCGACGTGGTGCTGCCGTTGGCGAAGGTGATGTTGCCGACCGTGGTGCTGAGCGAGAAGGTGACCGTTTGCGACGTAGACAGCGGGTTACCGCCCGTGTCGACCACCTTGAACACGACCTGCGAGGTCTCCTGCCGGCCGGCGCCGCCCGTGCCTTTGAGCGTGATGTTGGTCGGCGTAGCCGAGACGAACTGGATCGAGCCGGCCGTCGGCACCGCAACCGCCAGCGTGGCCGCAGCGGTGGCGAGGCCGCTCACGGATGCGGTGACGAGGTCGTTGCCGCCGCAGCCGTTGTCTCGGTAGGACGCCGTGGCGACGCCGCCGGCGCCGGAGAGCACGCTCGCGGTGAGCACCGCCTTGTTGCTCGTCGCGCAGGGCGACGAGAACGTGACCGTCTGCGCGCTCGTCACGGGCACGCTGTTGCTGTTGACCGTCACGCTCACGCTCGTCGTGCCGAATGCGGAGAGCGGGTTCGTGCCGAAGGTGAAATTGGTGAGGGTCACCGCGGTCGCACCGACCGCGAAGGCGATCTGGCCGGAAACCGCCGTGGTGCCGACCTGGCTGGTCGCATTGATCGTCGCTGCCCCCGCGGCCGAAAGGCCTGCGGCGGCGACTTGCACGGTCGCGGTGCCCGTCGCGTCGGTGAGTGCCGTGCCGGAGGCGGGAGTGAGCGTGGCGATCGAGGCATTCGTCGTGAACGTCACCACCGCGTTGGGCACGGCGACGCCATTCGCGTCTCGCACGATCGCGCGCGCGATGGCTGGAACCTGCGTCGTCGAAGCGCCGGTCGCGGGGTTGGCGAGCGTCATGACGAGGCTCGCGGTGCCGACCGTGGCCGCGGGCGGCGTGGGTGCCGCGCCGCCCCCTCCGCCACCGCCGCCCGTGCCGCCGGCCGTACCGCCGGTGGTGCCGCTGGTGGTCGATCCCGTGCCGAAGGGCTTGACGTCGGCAGTATCGCCGCCGCCGCCGCCGCAAGCTGCCAGTGTGAGCGCGCTCGCCGTGACGACGACGCAGGCGAGTGCGCGGACGAATAACTCGGTGCCTTGCTTCATGGATCCCCCCAACTTCTGTGAGCTACGGGCTGTGGGGACGGTATCCCGGCCCTTTCTTGCCCGATCTGCCGGGGATCATAACGTAAATTTGCTTCCGTGACCTCTGGTTATGCTGTCATATCCATAGGTTAGGTAACTTTTTCAACGTTCTGCCTTAAATTGATGGGTTCCGGCGACTCCGGGGATCGCTAGCGGCACTGCATGTATTCCTTGCCGCCGGACTTGATGATCGGCGAGCCGTTCGAGTTCTGCGTCACCTGGAGCTGCTGCGGCGCCCAGTTCATGCCGTCCTGCGAGAGGTGCAGCATGCCGTCCGCCACTTTCCAGCGCGCCTGGTTCGCGTTCGCGGACTGGCCGGCGACGCTGCCCGCGGGCCCCGAGTTGTAGGTCTGCGCGCCCGAGCTCTGCGTCACGAGGCCGTTCGCCATGAACACGACGCGCTCGCTCGTGCTGGTGCCCGAGTTCTTGTTGTAGGTGAAGCCGCACCATGCGTTGCGCGTGAGGAGCGCGGTGAGCTGGCCGTCCATGCCACTCGCCTTTTCCGGCGGTGGCTTCTTGCCGGCAGGCGCCGCGCCCGTTTTGGCGAAGAGCAGGTGCCGCGCCGAGTTCAGGTTCGGCTGCCCGTCGGGCATCGGCTCGGCGAGGACCACCACGAGATTCGCGCCTTCGTACTGCGCCATCAGGTAGAGGCTGCCCTGCACGCCGGTGATCTTGCCCATCAATCCTTGCGGCGTCGCTCTTGCGTCGACCTGGAAGGTATTGTTGTTGCCGATGAGGGTGCCCTTCACGTTGCTCGCCGCGTCCTGCGTGAGCTTGAGCGTGACGGTGCCGCCTTGCTGGTTGGTCGTGGTGAAGGTGCCGCCGAAGTTCTGCGCGAATGCTGCCGAGCACATGAGTGCGGCGACTACAAGGCCGATGATTCGCAGCATGGGGCAGCCTATCAGTTAAGCCAGAACGTGAGCCAGAAGCCGACCTGGTTGGTGCGGTTGAAGTCGCGCCACTTCGGGAAATACACCATGCTCACGCTGACGCGGCGCCACTCGTAGGCGGCGACCGGCACGGGTGCGATGAACGCCTTGCCGAAGTTGTAGGTATCGCTCTTCAGGAGCACGAGCCCGCCGCCCAGGCGCAGGCCCTCGGTCGCGTGCCAGAGGCCGCCGCCGCCCAAGAGGCCCGCGGTGTTGGCTTTCGAGTCGGAGTAGAAGCCGGCGTCGGCGAAAAAATCCAGCGTCTCGCTCTGCGCCCGGCGATAGCGCGCGCCGAGCCCGGGGTTGAATTCGTGCGTCAGGCCCAGCGCCTTCGCCTTGTCGCGGTCGAAGTGATACGAGGCGCCGTAGAGGTTGATGCCGAGGTCGGCACGTGCCGCTGGCGCGCATAGCGCGAGCAGGAGCAACGGGAAGCGCATCAGAGGACGCGCATTAACGTACTAATTGGTTGATCTCGATGATCGGCATCAGCACGGCGAGCACGATGCCGAGGACGATTGCGCCCATCGCGAGGATGAGGAGCGGCTCGAGGAGCGTGGAGAGCGCAAACGCGCGGCGCTCGGCCTCGCGCGACAGGTTGATCGCGGCGCGCTCGAGCATGGCGTCGAGCTTGCCGGTGGCTTCGCCGCTCGCCGCGAGGTGCACCAGCACCGGCGGGAAAACCTTCTGCCGGCCGAGGGCGGCGGCGAGGCTCTGGCCTTCGCGCACCGCCTCGATCACCTCGCTCACCGCGTTGGCGAGCACGGCGTTGGCCAGCGTGGCGCGCGCCGCGTCGAGCGCGCGCAGCAGCGGTACGCCGGCGCCGGCGAGGATGGCGAGCGTCGAGGCGAAGCGCGCCGTGTCGACGCCGCGCAGGATGCGGCCGAAGAGCGGCAGGTTGAGCAGCCAGCGATCGAGCGCGAGCCGCCGGCTGGGCCGGCGCAGCCAGGCGCGCAGGCCGAAGAAGCCGCCGATCGCGGCGAGGACGAGCCAGATGCCGCCGACCCGCACGAAGGAGCTGAGGGCGAGCAGGATGCGCGTCGGCCAGGGCAGCGCCTGGCGCGAGTTGGTGAAGACCTCGACGACCTGCGGCACGACGTAGGTCATCAGGAAAACGACGATGGCGAGCGCGACCCCCGTGACGACCGCGGGATAGAGGAAGGCGGCGAACACCTTGCCGCGCAGCGCGAGGCGCTCTTCGAGGTAGGTCGCGAGCCGGTCCATCACCCCGCTGAGCTCGCCCGAATCCTCGCCCGCGGCGATGCTCGCGCGGTAGACCTCCGGGAACTCGCGCGGGAACTGCGCCAGCGCCTCGGCGAGGCGGTGGCCGGCGAAGACGTCGCTGCGCACCGCGGCGAGCACCTCGCGCACCGCGCGCTGGTCGGCCTGCTCGATCGCCGCGCCGAGCGCCTGCGCGACCGGCAGGCCGGCGGCGAGCAGGCTCGAGACCTGGCGCGTGGCGAGCGCGAGCTCGGCTTCGGAGAAGCGCCGGCGGCGAAGGAGGCTGCGCTGCGACGCCGGCGCGACGAGGCCGCTGACTTCGAGCGGCACCAATCCCTTGGCGCGCAATGCGGCGCGCGCGGCGGGCGCGCTTTCGGCCTCGACCAAGCCCTTCTCTATGCGGCCCGCCGCGTCGGCCGCTTCGAATCGAAAGGACGGCATTGCCTAGCGCTCGCGCGTGACGCGCAGCAGCTCTTCCGCCGAGGTCACCCCCGCCTCGACCCAGCGCCGGCCGTCCTCGGCGAGCGAGCGGAAGCCGCGCTGCACGGCGAGCTCGCGCAGGCGATGCTCGCTCTCGCGCGCGTGGACGGCGGCGCGCATCGGCTCGTCGATCTCGAGGAGCTCGTAGATGCCGGTGCGGCCGAAGTAGCCGGTCTGCAGGCACTTGGGGCAGCCGGCGCCCTTGCAGTCCGGGCAGAGCTTGCGCACCAGGCGCTGGGCAAGGATGCCGAGGATCGAGGACGAAAGCAGGAACGGCTCGATGCCCATGTCGAGCAGGCGCGTGACGGCGGACACCGAATCGTTGGTGTGCAGCGTGGCGAGCACGAGGTGGCCGGTGAGCGAGGCCTGCACCGCGATCTGCGCGGTCTCCTGGTCGCGGATCTCGCCGATCATGATCACGTCGGGATCCTGGCGCAGGATGGCGCGCAGCGCGCGCGCGAAGGTCATGTCGATCCTCGCATTGACCTGCGTCTGGCCGATGCCCGACAGGTCGTACTCGATCGGGTCCTCGACCGTCATGATGTTGGTCGACGCGGCGTCGAGGCGCGAGAGCATCGCGTAGAGCGTGGTCGTCTTGCCGCTGCCGGTCGGCCCGGTGACGAGCACGATGCCGTGCGGCTGCTTGACCAGGCGATCGAACGCGGCCAGCACCTGCTTCGACATGCCGAGGCTTTCCGGCTCCAGGCGGCCTCTTTCTTTATCCAATAATCTGAGAACCACTCGCTCGCCGTGGCCGGTAGGCAGGGTGGAGACGCGCACGTCGATCGGCCGGCCGCCCAGGCGCAGCAGGATGCGGCCGTCCTGCGGCAGGCGCTTCTCGGCGATGTCGAGGTTCGCCATGATCTTGATGCGCGAGACGAGCGCGGCGTGCAGCGCGCGGCGCGGCCGCACGATGTCGCGCAGCACGCCGTCCAGCCGGTAGCGCACGACCGACGTGCTCTCGAACGCCTCGACGTGCACGTCGGAGGCGCCTTCGCTCACCGCCTGCGAAAGCAGCGCGTTCAGCATGCGGATGATCGGCGCGTCGTGGCGCGCTTCCAGCAGGTCCTCGACTTCCGGCAGGTCCTGCATCAGACGGGAGAGCTCCGCTTCGCCCTGCACCTCGTCGACGATGCTGGCCGCGGCGCTCTTGCGCTCGGTGTACGCGGCCTGCAGCGCGGCATCGAACTGCGGTTGACCCACCAGCATCGGCTCGATATCGCGGCCGAGGGTGCGGCGCACCTCGCCGATCGCGGCGGGCGGCGTGGCCGAGGTCACCCACAGCACCACGCGGCCCTCCTTCTCCGCCGCGGGCAGCACGGAGTGGGCCTTGGCGAAGGCGAACGGAATCACGGCGGCGGCGCGACGGGCGAGGGCATGTCGGGCATCACCGCGCTCGGCGGCACCACCGGCTGCTCCTGCAGCCTGCGCATGGCGTCGTAGCGGTCGACCGCGAGCACGCGCGCGGCGTCTTCGTCGCGCACGATGAAGGGCCGCAGGAACACCATCAGGTTGGTCTTCTGCTGGCGCCGGGTCTCGTAGCGGAAAAGACTGCCGACGAGCGGCAGGTCGCCCAGCACCGGCACCTTCTCCTGCGTGCCGGTGACGCTGTCCTGCACCAGGCCGCCGAGCACCACGATGGCGCCGTCGTCGACCAGCACGTTGGTCTCGATGGCACGCATGTTGGTGATGATGCCGGCGGGGTTGGTGCTGTCCTGCACGCTCGAGACTTCCTGGTAGATGACGAGCTTGATCGTGCCGCTCTCGCTGATCTGCGGGCGCACACGGAGCGTGAGGCCCACGTCGCGGCGCTCGACCGTCTGGAACGGGTTCACCGTCGCAGCGCCGCTCGAGGCCGGCGTCACGTACTGGCCGGTGACGAAGGGCACGTTCTGGCCGACGATGATGCGCGCCTCCTCGTTGTCGAGGGTGAGTATGTTCGGCGTCGAGAGGATGTTGGCCTTCGACATCGACTCGAGCGCGCGCGCGAGGAATTGCAGGTTGGTGATGGTGCCGACGCCGGGCAGCGTGATCTGGCCCTTCGCCACGCCGATGGAGAGGCCTTGGCCGACGGTGGCCGGGTTCTGCGCGATGCCGAAGATGTTCTGCCCGGCCGTGCCGAAGTTGGTGCCGGCGAGGCCGCCGGTGCCGCCCGAGCCCTGCAGGTTGCCGAGGCCCGCCTGCCACTGGATGCCCCATTCGGCCGCCTGGTCGCTCGTCACTTCAATAATGAGGCTTTCGATGAAGACCTGCGCGCGGCGCATGTCGAGCTTGTCGAGCACGGCGCGCAGGTTGCGATAGACCGCATCGGGCGCAATGATGATCAGCGTGTTGGTCGCCGGGTCGGCCTGGATCTGCGCGCCCGCGAGCTGGCCGGAGACCGGCTGCGGCGTCGCCGGGGCGCCGGTGATCGGCCGCGAGGGCGCGGTGCCCACGGGGCGTGAGCCGAACTGCTGCTGGCCCTGGCCCGGCGCCGCGCCGAAACCGCCGGTATCGGGCGGTGCCGCGACGCCGAGCAAGGTGCGTGCGAGCACCGTGGCGTTCGCATTCTTCAGGTAGACGACGTGGATGTTGCCCGGCGCAGCGGAGGGCTGGTCGAGCTTCGTGATCAGCGTGCGGACCAGGCTCGCGCGCGCCGCGGTCGGCGCACGGATGAGGAGCGAGTTCGTCGTCGGCTCGGCGAGGATGGTGACGCGGCCCGACTGGTCGCCCGCTTGTCCCGGCGCTTCGAGCAGGCGCGCGAGCAGCGCCGCCATGTCGCTCGCGATCGTGTTCTCGAGGCGCACGACGTCGATGTCGGCGGCCGAGGGCGTGTCGATCGCGGCGATGATGCGGCCGATGCGCCGCACGTTCTCGGCGTAATCGGTGACGACGATGGTGTTGTTCCCGGCGTAGGCGTTGATCGGATTGTTCGATGCGACGAGCGGGCGCAGCACGGCCGCCAGGCTGACCGCGGATTCGTAGTTCAGCCTGAAGACCTGCGTGACGACCTGCTCGCCCCGGCCCACCGCCGGAGTGCCTGTTTGCACCGCGCCGCCTTGCAGCTTGGCGTCGGCCTCCGGCACGACCCGGATCACGCCGCCCGCGTCGACCAGCGCGATGTTCTGCAGGCGCAGCGCCGCGGAGAGCGCGGCGAGCGCCTCGTCGGGCGTCATCGGCTGGTCCACGTTCAGGGTTACCGTGCCCTTCACGCGCGGATCGACGATGAAGGTGCGCCCGGTGAAGTCGGCCATGGCGCGCGCCACGGCCTCGATGTCGGTGTTCGCGAAGTTGAGCGTAAGCCGCTGCTGGGCGTGCGCCGCCGTGGCGAGCATGAAGGCCGCCAGGAGCGCTGCCAGCCAGCGCGCTGGTCCTGCCGTCTTGTTCTTGGCCATTGCGTTATCTCCCTACTTTCCTTTTCAGGTGTCTATCGCCAGCAACACCTTGTCTCCCGAGCGCATGCCGAGGAGGCCGAGCAACCCGTTGAGGGCCCCCTGCATCGCCGGTTCCGCCGTCGCTATCCCGTTGAATCGAATCCGGGAACCTTCCATTGTGCCCTTTCCCTGCATTTGAAGCGGACCGGCCAGGGTGGCGAGGTCTATGGTGGGCACCCCGCCGGTCCCTTTCAGCCGGACCCGGTAGGTCCCCAGGGGCACCACGGTCGAGAGCGCCGATTGCGCGTCGCGCCAATCGACCTGGACCTCACCGGTGAGCGCACCGCCGCGAATCCGGCTGTCGGTCCATGAAACCTCGAGCACGCCGCCCGGACGCAGCGTATTGAACGGCGCGCCCGCGCCGGCCAGGACGCCGGCGGGCATCCGCGCACTGCCTCGCGCGACCTGGATGCCATCGTTCGCGACGGAAAGGGCGAGCGGCGCGGCGAGCCAGGGATGCGAGACGCGCCCGGCGATGCGTTGCGGCGCGAGCGCACCCACCGTCCATTCGATGCGCCCGGGAATGAGCGTGATCTCGCGGCCATCGCTGATGCCGAGCAGCGCCGAGCCGTGCCAGACCGTGCCGCGCGCATCGAGCAGGCGGAACTTGCCGTGCGTCTGCATCCAGTCGCCGAGCCACGCGGCCGGTGCGCGTGCGGCGATGGTGACGGCCGCGCTGAGGATGAGGAGGAGAACGAGGGAAAGAACGCGGCTCATTTCTGTCCTGCCGGAGCGAGCGTGACTTCGGCGTCGACGAGGCCCGCGCCGACGCGCGCGATGCGTGTCGCGGCGATGCGCAGCGGCAGCTCGTTCGAAACATCTTTCAGCCAGGTGAGCCAGGCCGCCGCCTCGGTGCGCTTCGCCGAGACGATGAATCGCTCGCCATCGTCGCGCACCTGCGCGGCGGTGATGTTCTTCTCCGCGAGGAGGCGCGTGAGGGCGGCCCGGGTCTGCTCCGGCGACTCGAGCGTACGCGTGCGCAGCTTGAGTTTTCCCGCCTCCGCGCCGAGCCGGTCGATCTCCGCGGCCTCGGCGCGCAGGCGCGGCAGCTCGGCCGTGAGGCGCGTACGCGAGCGCCACGCCGGCTCGATGCCCGCGAGGTAGAGGAGTGCCAGCACCACGAGCGCCGCCGCGGACAGCACGGCAATGCGCTCCCGCCGCGAGAGGCCGATCCACCATTCCCTCATGGACCATCCCCTTTGGCGCGCACAGTGAGCGTTGCCTCGGAAAAACGGCCGGTCAATCCGCCGGCCGAGATTTGCTCGATCACCAGGTCGCGCTTCTTCGGCGCATCGAGCGCGCGTGGATCGAAGTCGACGCGCAGCACCTGGTCGCGGAACTCCATCGCGCGCACCGCATCGTTCTCCGTGGGAAGCGCCCGCGCCACCGCCGTGGCGAGCGGCAGGAACTCGCGCGGATCGGAAGCGCCCGCGCCGGCGCGCAGATCCGCCACGCCGCGGCGCATCTGCTGCAGCGGATCGAGCACCACCGGCGTCGAAGGGAAGGCGCCGCGCAGCGTCGCCTCCATGTGAGCGCGCAGCGCGCTTTCCTCCCGGCGCATGAGCCAGGCGTCGACGTTGAGGCCGACAAGCCAGGTGAGCGCGAGCAGGGCGGCGATCGCCGCCGGCACGCGCCAGGCGCGCCAGGAGGCGAGTCGCGGCGCGAGCTCGTACTGCAGGAGCTCGAGCGCGACCGGCTCGGCGCCCGTGGGTGTAACTTCGGCGGCGCTCTCGGGCGCGACCACCGGCAGGCCGAGCGCGTCGGTCCATTCGCGCGCCGGAAAGTCGCCGTCGACCACGATCGCCTGCGGACGCTGGCTCTCGCCGGCCTGCTGCAGCGCGAGCTGCACCTCGACGGGCGCCGATCCTGCGGCGGGCGAGCAGGCAATGCCGCGCAGCGCAGCCATGCGCAGCACGCTGTAGGCGGCGCCAAGACGCAAGCACCAACGACCACTCTCGAGCGGCAACGTGAGCTGCTCGGGCGTCGCGCTCGCGGGCTCCAGTTTTGCGCGTCGCAAGAGCTCGAGGGCGCGTGCAAAGAGCGCCCGGTCGAGGACGGCGAGCGTGGCGCGCGGCCCCGGACCGCGGGCGGCGACCACGAAGGCGGATTCGATCTCGGAGAGGATGTGCGGCTCGGCGAGCGCCGGCAGCGCGGCGCGCAGCCGCGCGCCGGAAAGCGGCGGCAGCGCCGCCTCGATGAGCAGCACGTCAGGCGCCGCCACGACCAGCTCGACGCGGGAAAGCCGCGGCAGATCGCCGAGCGTCGCCTGGCCGCGCTTGACGATCGCGCGATGCTCGTCGAGCAGCTCGTAATCGAGCGCGCCGTCGGCGCCGAGGTCGGCGAGCGGGCAAAGGTGCAGGCGCAGCGTCTTCATCCCGGCCTCTTCATCCCATCTCCTTCGTCCACAGCACTTCCAGCCGGCCTGGATCGCGCCGCACGAGCGCGCGCGCGGCGAGGCGCGCGGGGCCGTAGCTCACCGAGCCCTCGACGCTGAAGTAGCGTGTCGCCACGGCAAGGCCGGTCTCGCTGATGCCCGGACTCACTTCGCGCAGGCGCTGCATCGCGTCGCCGAGGTCCTTGAAATATGCGCGATCGCGCGCCGAGACGATGCGCCGCGCGTCGACCAGCTCGAGGCTCGGGATGCGCGCCGCGAGGACTTCGGCGGGCGCGGTATTGACGTTGAGCGGCGTCGGCTCGGGCAGGATGGTGACGTAGCCGCGCAGCCGTGCGGACTGCTGGGGGTCGAGCCCGACCTGCAGCAGGTCATCGACGAAAGCGAGGCCGATCGCCGGTTGCGTGGTGCTCGCTTTCTGCTCCGCGAGCAGCCGCTCGGCAATGCGCTCGGCGAAGCGCTCGTTGATGCCGAGGGCGCCGAGCAGCCGCTTGAGCGACTGCACCTCGCCGACGTTGAGCTCGGCCCCGGAGAGGAGGTTGCGCAGGTTGAACTTGGCCTGCTCATCGTCGATCGCGCCGGCGAGGTAGGCGGCCGGCCGGCCGTCGTTTTCGTTCAGGCGCGTATCGGCGAGCGGCACCGCCCAGGGCTCGCCGCGGTGGTCGACGGTCGAGGTGCGCGCGTCCTCGCCGAGGATCACGCCCGCCCAGTCGATCGCGCCGCGCAGCAGCCATCGCGCCTGCGAATAGGCGCGCTCGTTCTCGGTTTCGCGCACCAGCGCGCTTTGCTGCCAGAGCGTGCCGGCGATGAGCGTCGCCGCCGTGGCGAGCACCAGCATCGCAAGGACGATCGCGCTGCCGCGCTGCAAGTGAGGGCAAATGCGCGCGCTCATAGCGCGAGCACCTTTACATAGCGCGCGCCGTCGCGATCGTCGACCACGATCTCGATGGCGCCGGCGCGCGTGAACGGCCGCACCGCCGGCTGCATCGCCTGCGCCTGGCCCGCGTCCAGCCAGAAGCCGCCGGCGCTGACGCGCACCTGGAAGCGAGCGACGCTCGGCAGCACCAGCACGTCGTCCGCGCCGGTGCTGCGCACGAGCCCGCGCGCATCGACGTGGTAGAGGACGCGCACCGGCTGCGACTGCGCGACACCGGTCGCGACCGTGCGCAGGATCTCGAGCTGCGCGCTGCCGTCGGCGTCGGAGCCGATGGCGACGGCGAGCGGCAGCTCGGGCGTCGTCGCGCGCGCGGGCAGCGCGATGTCGGGCAAGCGTTGCTCGAGATCGCTTTCCATCTGCGCGAAGGCGCGCACGAGCTGCGCGAGCTCGGTCGTTTCCTGCTCGATCGACGTGCGCTGGTTGGCGATGAACGTAAGGCCGCGCCAGCAGATGACGCCCATCAGCGCCACCAGCCCGACGGCGACCAGCATCTCGATCAAGGTAAACCCGCGGGGTTTCATGGGACGCGCGGCAGGATGCCGATCAGCTCGGCGAGCATGTGGTCGCCGCTCTGCGCGGTGGCATAGACGCGCACCTCGACGCGGCGGAAGAGCGGATTGGGCGTGCTCTTCACTTCTTCCACGCATTGCAGGCTCGCCTTGCCCTGGGGGCAGGCGGCGCTGCGTACGCCGACCGGCGGAAATGCGCCGGCCGAGCGCAGCTCGGCGATGCGGTTGTCGGCGGCCAGCTGCGCGAGGAGCCGCAGGCGCAGCTCGGCATTGGTCTGCGCCATCGAGCCCGCGGCGCGCACGGCGGCGAGCAGCGCCACGCCCACCACGGCGAGCGCGACCAGCACTTCGATCAGCGTGAAGCCGCGCATTCGGCGCAATCGGCCCTCCGCAGATTGCCGAGCGCATCGAGCTCGAGGCTGAGCTTCTGATCGGCAGTGTCGATTTCGAGCGTCGCCGGCTGGCGCAGCGGCTCGCGCGTGAAGAGGAGCTCGTGCGCCTCGACGCGGCGCACCGGCACCGACCACGAGCGCTGGCGCGCGAGCTCCTCGCGCATCGCGTACGTCGCATCGGCGACGAGCGGCCGGAAGCGGTAGCCCGAAAGGTCCGCCTCCCAGACGAGCGCCCGCCCGCCGACGCGCGCCTCGCTCGCCGCCATGCGAAACAGCGCCGCCAGCCGATCGCCTTCTTCGTTGAGCTTGCGTGCCTCCGCGCCGCGCACCGAGAGGCTCACGATGCCCGCGGCGATGCCGATGATCGCGACCGTCAACAAAAGCTCGATCAGGGTGAAGCCGCCAGCCGTTAATTCCGAGCGGTGCATTCGATCAGAGCTGCCAGGAACCGATGTCGAGATCGGCGCCGGTGCCGCCCGGCTGCGCGTCGGCGCCGAGCGAGAACACGTCGATCTCGCCGTGCACGCCGGGGCTCAGGTACTGGTAGGTGTTGCCCCAGGGATCCTTCGGCACCTTGTCGAGATAGGGCTTCCAGTTCGACGGCGCCGGCGCGCTCGACGGTTTGCTCACGAGCGCCTGCAAACCCTGGTCGTTCGTCGGATAGCGGCCGTTGTCGAGCCGGTAGAGCTTGAGCGATTGCATGATCGTGGCGATGTCGTGCTTCGCCGCCGCCTGGCGCGCCTCGTCGCTGCGGCCGAGGACGCGCGGCACGATGAGGACCGCGAGGATCCCGAGGATCACCACCACCACCATGATCTCGACGAGCGTGAAGCCCGCCGGCCGGCGCTTCGCCACATTCTCTCCCATCGTGCGTGTTCTCCTTTAGGATTATGCACCTAGCGGTGAAACTTCATCTGCCGCAGAATGTTACATGGCACCTTTTATTTCTCGCGCCGCAAGCGTCGTCCTGGCCGTGCTTCTCGTGGCCAGTGTCACGAATTGGCTACTCGGCTTCAGCGCGCGCCGCACCCCCACCGAGCCGGTGCGCGTCCTCGACGCATCCGTGGTCGAGCCGGCCCAGGTCACCGATGTAATGCCGGTCGCGCGACTCTTTGGTGCGGCTTCATCCTCCGAAGCGGGCGGCATTCGCGCCCTCGGCGTCATGGCGGAGGGCGGCACGGGTCGCGGCATCGCCGTGCTCGGCGTCGAAGGCAAGGCGGCGAAGAGCTACCGCTCCGGCGACCTCGTCGCGCCCGGTGTGACCCTCAAGGAAGTGAAGAAGGACGGCGTCGTTATTTCCCGCGCCGGTGTAGCGCAAGAGCTACGCATCCCCAAGGCGCCCGCAACCCCGCCTTCGCCGATCGCTCGCTAGACGCGAAGCAGGTCGGCGGCCAGATAACGCTGCCGGAAAGTCTCGAAGTCGACGTCGTCGGCGGCTTCGAGGTCGCCCTGGCTGACGAGCGACTCCGCGGCCAGGCGCGAGAAGTGCTCGCGCACGGCCTTCGCCAGCTCGACTTTCTGCAGCGCCGCCTTGTGCAGCGTCGATTCGACCAGCGCGAAGCGCACGAAGGCGTTGCCGTGGTTGCGCGCCATCGCGTTCAGCACCCGCGCCGAAGGCGTCTGCTCGGCGTCGGCGACGAGCTTGCGCGCGGCGTCGTAGGCATCCTGGTAGGCAGCGCCGCCGAATACCTTGTCCAGCGTGCCGGGAATCGCCTCGCACTTCGCGAGAACCTCGCGCGCCCAGTCCGCAAGGTGCGCGTGCTGGCCGCGGCGCTCGAGCTGGAGGCCGGGCTCACGGCCGCGCACCGCGACCGCTTGCTGGTTGTGACGCACTTCGGCGATTTCCTCGGCGGTATCCGGCGGGCTCTCCGAGACGAGGCAGTGCAGGAGAAAAATGTCGAGGAAACGGCAGGTTTGCGGCGTGATGCCTATGGGTGAGAACGGATCGAGGTCCATCAGCCGCACCTCGACGTATTCCACGCCGCGCTCGCGCAGCGCATGCAACGGACGCTCGCCGCGCCTGATGCGGCGCTTCGGGCGGATCGAGCTGTAGAACTCGTTCTCGATCTGCAAGAGCGTGGTGTTGAGCTGCTTGTAATCGTCGCCGTCGCGGATACCGATCTGCTCGTAGTCCGCGTAGGGCTGGGTGAGCGCTTCGTAGAGTGAGGCCGTGTAGTGCTCGAGGTTGTTGTAGCTCACCCGGAGCGAGGCCTGCGCGTCGCTTTGGTAGCCAAGCCGGCCCATGCGCAGCGACGTCGCGTGCGGCGCGTAATGGGTACCCGGCACGAGCTGGGTGAGCTCATGATCGCGCCCGGCGACGAAGCTCGAACAGGCCGCCGGCGAAGCACCGAAAAGATAGAGCAGCAGCCACGACGCGCGCCGGAAATTGCGGATCAGGCCGAAGTACTGCTCATCGGTGACGTCGGGCAGCGAGAAGTTGTAATGGATCCCGGAGATCGCCTGCATGCGGCGGCCATAGCGGTGCGCGAGGCCGAGGCGATAGACCGTTTTCGCGCGGCCGACGTTCGAAGTGCCGTAGCGGCCGATCGGGATCAGGTGATCGGCGGGCAGGTTGCACGGCATGCTCGCGCACCAAAGGAGCTCCTCGCCGATGTGCTTGTAGACCACCTGGTGGATGTGCGTGAGCTCCTCCAGGCAGCGCTCGACGCTGGTGTGCGGCCCGGTGATCAGCTCGAGCTGCGACTCGGAAAAATCGGTGGTGATGTGCGGATGGGTGAGCGTCGCGCCGAGCGCCTGCGGATGCAGCGTCTGCGCCAGCGTGCCGTCGGGCCGCACGCGCAGGCTCTCCTTCTCGATGCCGCGGCGGATGCCGCGCAGCCTTTCCGGGACGAGCTTCATGGGGGAAGGCGAAGCGTAGCAGAGCGCGACGGTCGGGGATTTCCTGAACTGGACGCATATACAGTATAGTCCGCGGCGTGGAAGTGGCGGACAAATACAAAAAGCTGAACCGCGCGCAGCGCGCGGCGGCCTGCCACGGCGCGGAACCGCTGCTGATCCTCGCCGGCGCGGGCACCGGCAAGACGAACACGCTCGCGCATCGCGTCGCGCATCTGATCCTCGAAGGCGCGAATCCGCAGCGCATCCTGCTGCTGACTTTCTCGCGCCGCGCGTCGATCGAGATGACGCGTCGCGCGCAGCGCATCGTCGGCGAGCTGGCGATGCAGGTTCGATTGCCCTGGTCGGGCACCTTTCACTCGATCGCCAACCGTCTCATCCGCCGCCATTGCACGCGCATCGGCTTGCAGCCCAATTTCAGCGTGCTCGACCGCGGCGACGCGGCGGATCTCTTGGACCTCGTGCGGCACGAGCTCGGCTTCTCCAAGTCCGAGCGGCGCTTCCCGCGCAAGGACACCGGCCTCGCGATCTACTCCCACCGGGTGAACACGCAAGGCGCGCTGCGCGAGACGCTCGAGCAGCACTTTCCGTGGTGCGCCGAATGGGAAGAGGAGCTGACGCACCTCTACCGGATGTACGTCGAGCGCAAGCTTTCGAACCAGGCGCTCGACTACGACGACCTGCTGCTCTACTGGCACGCCATGATGGGCGACGAGCGCCTGGCGCGCGACATCGGCGCCGACTTCGACCACATCCTGGTGGACGAATACCAGGACACGGACGTCCTGCAGGCGGAGATCCTCGCCCGGCTGCGCCCCGACGGCAAGGGCCTCACCGTGGTCGGCGACGACGCGCAGGCGATCTACTCGTTTCGCGCGGCCAGCGTGGAAAACATCCGCTCGTTCGCCTCGCGGTTCAGCGCCGCCACCATCGACCTCGAGGAGAACTACCGCTCGACGCAGCCGATCCTCGACGCCGCCAACGCGCTCATCGGCAAGCGGCTGCGCTCGATCAAGGGCAGCGGCAAGAAGCCGCGCTACGTCACGGTCGCCGACGATGCGGCGCAGGCGAACTACGTGGTGACCCAGGTGCTGCAAAACCGCGAAAAGGCGATCGCGCTCAAACGCCAGGCGGCGCTCTTCCGCAGCTCGCACCACAGCGACGTGCTGGAGCTCGAGCTCGTGCGCCGGAACATTCCTTATGTGAAGTACGGCGGGCTCAAGTTCCTCGAAGCCGCGCACGTCAAGGATTTGCTGGCGGTGCTTCGCTGGGCGGACAACCCGAACAATCGCATCGCCGCCTTCCGCGCGCTGCAGCTCGTTCCCGGCGTCGGGCCGGCGACCGCGCAGGCCGCCTTCACCCGCTTCGAGCTCGGCGGCTGGGCGTCGCTCGCCCAGACCGATGCCGCGCTCGCCGAACTGCTCCAATCGATTACACCGCCGGAAGCGCCGTGGGCCGGCCAGGTGGTGCGAGTGCGCGAGTGGTACGAGCCGCACCTCGAGCGAATTTACGATAAAGGCGACTCGCGGGCGCAGGTGAGGGCCGCGGATCTCGCGCAATTGGAACGTTTGTCCACGAACTTCAAAAACCGCGAAGCTTTCCTCAGCGAGCTGGCGCTCGATCCGCCCGCAGCGACGGGCGATCTATCGGGCGATCCGCATCTCGACGAGGATTTCCTGATCCTGTCGACGGTGCATTCCGCGAAGGGCCAGGAATGGGACGCGGTCTACGTGCTGAACGTGAACGACGGCAGCTTTCCGTCCGAGTTCGCGACGGGCAGCGCCGAGCTGATCGAGGAAGAGAAGCGCCTGCTCTACGTCGCGATGACGCGCGCGAAGAGCGATCTCGATCTCATCGCGCCCCTCAAGTACTACGTGACGCAGCAGTCGCGCATGGGCGATCGGCATGTTTACGGCGCGAAGAGCCGCTTCCTCACGAAGCCCGTGATGTCGTGCCTGGAAGAGCGCGTGTGGGACGAAATTCCGGCCGTCGACGTGGGTTCCAAGCTGCGCGCCATGTGGTGAAAACCGCCAGTGGACGGTTCCCGACAAATATTTTTTTGCACCGCACGTTGTGCCGATAAGCGGTTGTAGTGCTCCGCGCGGGTAGGGATTGAGGACCGGTGCGTATCTGCTTGATCTGAAAGCCCCGGCCGCCGCATGTCGGGCCGGCGCGACAACGCCCACCACTACAACCTAGCTAATTTTCAGTCTTCACGCCTGTCGTATTCCTCGCTACAGTTCGTAGCGTTTCGTAGCGATTCATACGAGGGAGGCGTAGACGATGGCTGGACAAGGGAGGATTGCGCGCACGGCCGCATTTACCGCGGCGGTGTTGTGCGCGTTGCTGACCGGCCTCGCTGCCACCCTGGCGCGCGCGCAGGACGATCACTCGTACTACGGCCCGCGCCTGATCGAAGAGAAGGTCCGTATTGCGACGCCGAATGGCCGCAGTCTCGCGGCGACAATCCTGCGTCCCGACGCGCCGGGTCCGTTCGGCGCGGTGATCCTGAACCACGGCGTCTCGGCCTCCGCGCGCGAGCGTGCACGCGAGACCTCCGATCTGCTCGTCAATGCCGCCGCGGTGTTCGCGCGGCGCGGCTACGCGGTCGTGATGCCGCTGCGCCGCGGCTTTGGCGAGACCGGCGGCGACATGGCGGAAGACCCCGGTTCCTGCAGCAATCCCGATTACAAGGGCGCCGAGCAGAACGCGGCCGACGATGTGATGGCCGCGTACAACTACACTCGCGCGCTACCTTATATAGACGGCAACCGCATGATCCTCGCCGGGCAGTCGGCGGGCGGCATGGTGGCCGTGTTCACCGCCGGCAGCCGCAACCCGCCGGGACTCGTCGCGGTGCTCGCCTTCGCCGCCGGCCGCGGCGGCGATCCGGACATCAACCCCGGCGTGCCGTGCGCGATCGAGCCGGTGGCGCGCGTGTTCGACATGCTCGGCAAGACCATCCACGCGCCGGTGCTGTTCCACTACGCGGAGAACGACCTCTTCTTCAGCCCGAAGGTTTCGCGCGCCTGGGTCGACCGCTTCAACGCCAACGGCGCGAACGCCGAGTACGCCCTGCAGCCGGCCTTTGGCAGGGACGGCCACTATCTCTTCGGCGACACGCTGGGCGTGCGCTACTGGCTGCCGACCGTCGAGACCTTCCTCGCACGCCACAACGTCGCCTTCGCGCGGCTCGACCAGGCGGATCCGGAGCGCCAGCCGCTCCTCGCGCTCGATCGCGTGCCGAACATCAAGAGCGACGCGTGCAAGGGCCTCTACCGCGCATTCCTCGAGTCGCCCGGGCCGCGCGCCTACGCCGTGAGCGACGACGGGCGCTGCGGTTTCGCCGGCGGGCTGCAGGACGCGAAAGACATTGCGGTCAAGCAATGCGGCAACGTCGCCAAGGGGGGCTGCAGGCTCTACGCGGTGGACGACGCCGTGATCTGGAAGGAAAACATCGCCGGCCAGGGCGGCGCCGCGCCCTCATCTCGGTAACGGGCCGTAATGCACTTCTCGATCGTCCACGAGCAGGGCCACGATGGACCCTGGCGCGCGCAGGTGCCCGAATTTCCGAAGCTCGTCGCCTACGGCACCACGAAGGAAGAAGGGACCGAGAAGGCCGAGCTGCTCGCGCTGCTCGCCCTGGCCGAGAAACGCTTCCGGCTCGAGCGCGAAAACTAAAAACCCCGCTTAGGCTCGGCGCCCAGCGCTGATCCTATAAATTCGCGAGCCCGTGCTAGGCTCGGCGCAGCGATGAACGCTCCGCTCGACGACAAGGAAAACCTGCTGCGCGAGGACCGGCGCCTCCTCGGGCGGCTGCTCGGCGAGGTGATCCGCGACCAGGCGGGCGGCGATGCGCTCGGGCGCATCGAGCGCATCCGTCAGGCGGCGGTCGGCTTCCGCAAGGAGAACAGGAGCGAGGCGGAGCTCGATCGCCTGCTGAATGCGCTCGACATCGACCAGACGATGGACGTGGTGCGCGCGTTCAGCTTCTTCTCGCATCTGCTCAACATCGCCGAGGACGAGCAGCAGCACCGGCGGCGGCGCGCGCATGCCCAGGCGGGCGCGCCGCGGCGTCCCGGCAGCCTGTCGCACGCGCTCGACGAGGTGAAGCACGTCGGCTTCGAAGGCCTGATGCAATGGTTCTGGCGCGCGCACGTCAGCCCGGTGCTCACGGCGCACCCGACCGAGGTCCAGCGCCAGAGCATCCTCGAGTGCGAGCGCGAGATCGCGCGATTGCTTGCCGAGGCGCAGAACGGCGAGCGCGACGAAGCGATCCGCGCCGAGGTGCTGCGCCTGTGGCTCACCTCGATGCTGCGCAGTACCAAGCTGCAGGTCGCCGACGAGATCACCAACGGCATCAATTATTTCCGCCTCACCTTCCTGCGCGAGCTGCCGCGTCTGTACAACGAATTCGAGCATGCGCTGAAAGAGCGCTTCGCGCTGCCCGAGGCGCCGTGGCTGCCGCCGTTCCTCACCATCGGCAGCTGGATCGGCGGCGACCGCGACGGCAATCCGAACGTGACGGCGGAGGTGCTGAGCACGGCGCAGGTACTGCACGCGAAAGTGCTCTTCGAGCACTATTTGGACGAAGTGAACCAGCTCGGCCGCGAGCTCGGGCTCTCGGCGCAGCTTTCGAACATCCCGGCGCAGGTGCATGCGCTGGCCGAGCGCTCGGGCGATCCGTCGCCCCACCGTCACGACGAGCCCTACCGTCGCGCGATCAGCGGCATCTATGCACGGCTCGCCGCGAGTGCCGAAGCGCTGGCGCAGCAGACGGCAGCGCCGCCGCCGGTCGGCAAAGGCGCGGTCTACAAGGATGTGGAAGAGTTCGCCACCGAGCTCGCCACCATCGCGACGGCGCTGAAGAAGCAAGGCGCCGGGCTTCTTGCGCTGGGACGCCTGCGCGCACTGCAACGCAAGCTCTCGGTGTTCGGCTTCCATCTCGCGCCGCTCGACCTGCGGCAGAGCTCCGACGTGCACGAGGCCGCGGTGGACGAGCTCCTGACCCGGGCCGGGATCACGGGTTACACGCAGATGAACGAGGCCGAGCGCGTGCAGCTGCTGGTGAAAGAGCTGTCGGGTCCGAGGCCGCTGCGTTCGCGCTACGTCGAGTACTCGCCGCTCCTGCGGAAGGAGCTTTCCATCCTGGAAGCGACGGCCGAGGGCCGCCGGCGCTTCGGCGCGCGCGCGGTGCCGCGCTACGTGATCTCGCACTGCGATTCCGTATCCGACCTGCTGGAAGTCGGTGTGCTGCTGCGCGAAGCCGGGCTGCTCAAGCCCGGCGCCGCGGCGCCGCTCGACCTGGACATCGTGCCGCTTTTCGAATCCATCGCGGACCTCGCGAATTGCGGCCAGGTGATGGCGGCGGCGCTCGATCTACCGCTCTACAAGAGCTGGGTCACCGGCCGCGGCGCCGAGCATGAGGTGATGCTCGGCTACTCCGACAGCAACAAGGACGGCGGCTACGTCACGTCGAACTGGGCGCTCTACAAGGCGGCCGAGGCGCTCCTCGGCGTGTGCCAGCCGCGCGGCGTGCGGCTGCGGCTCTTCCACGGCCGCGGCGGCACGATCGGCCGCGGCGGCGGGCCGAGCTACGAAGCCGTGCTCGCGCAGCCGCCCGGAACGGTAGACGGCGCGCTCCGACTCACGGAGCAAGGCGAGGTGATCGCGAGCAAGTACGCCGATCCCGCCGCCGGCCGGCGCAATCTCGAGACGCTGGTTGCGGCGACGCTCGAAGCGAGCCTCGCGCGGCCGGCGCCGAGCGAGCGCCATGCGCGTCATGTGCAGATCATGGAGCAGCTCTCCACAGCGGCGTTCGACGCCTATCGAGCGCTGGTGCGCTCGCCGGGATTCATCGATTACTGGCAGCAGTCGACGCCGATCGCCGAGCTCTCGCAGCTCAATATCGGCAGCCGGCCCGCGTCGCGCCACGCCTTGCAGACGGTCGAGGACATCCGCGCCATCCCGTGGGTATTCAGCTGGAGCCAGTCGCGGCTCATGCTGCCGGGCTGGTACGGCTTCGGCACGGCGGCGGAAAGCTGGAAGGGCAACATCGAGGAGCTGCGCGAGATGTACCGCAGCTGGCCGTTTTTCCGCTCGGTGCTGTCGAACCTCGACATGGTGCTGGCCAAGACCGACCTTGCCATCGCCTCGCGCTACGCGGAGCTCGTGTCCGCCGCGCCGGTGCGCTCGCAGATTTTCGGGCGCATCGAAGCCGAATGGCAGCGCGCTCGGCGCTGGCTCGCCGCGATCACCGAGCACGCCGAGCTCCTTGCCGATAACCCGACGCTCGCGCGCTCCATCCGCAACCGCTTCCCGTACCTCGATCCCTTGAACCATCTTCAGGTGGAGCTCCTGCGCCGCCATCGCGCCGACGGCGGCGACGAGCGCCTGTTGCGCGCCATCCACCTCACCATCAACGGCGTCGCCGCCGGATTGAGGAACAGCGGCTAGCTGTGGACTACCGCAGCCAGGCCCTCAAGATCCTTCCGCACATTTGCGTGCGCTGCGCGAGAGAGTTCTCGGGTAAGCGGCTGCGCGAGCTCACGGTCCATCACCGCGACGGCAACCACGACAACAATCCGGCCGACGGTTCCAACTGGGAGCTGCTCTGTATCTATTGCCACGAGAACGAGCACGCACGCATCGTCGACTCGCAAGCCGGCGGCAGCGCGAAGCGGCCAGAGGTGGCGCCGGCGAAGCATCGGCCGCTTGCCGGCCTGGAAAAGTTACTGAAGAAGAAATAATTACGGACGTTGCCCGGAATTAATCAGCTGCCGGAGATCGTGCGCTTCGCCCAGTCGAGCACCACGGCGAGGCGCGGCGGGAGGAGTTCCTCGGCTTCGTCATGGGTGACCCAGCGGTATTCATGGTGCTCGGGCCGGCCGAGCTCCCTGGAGACCGGGAGCTCGATGGCGACCTCCTCGGTCTCGCCGAGGTAATAGCGTGCGACCTTGTTGCCGGAGTAGGGCACCGTCTCCCTGTATTCGTCCCCGAAGGGGAAATCGACGCTCGACAGTCCGGTCTCTTCCCTGAGCTCGCGCTTCGCGCAGGCGAGCTGCGCTTCGCCCGCTTCGACGAGGCCCTTCGGAAAGTCCCAGTTGTTGTACGCGCGGAGGACGAGGTAGTAGATGCCGCGCCCGGTGCGGCGGAAGACGACCACGCCCGCGGCGCGCGGCGGCACCTTGGTTTTCATGCGCGGAATGCTACTACTGGAGCTGTGACTTAAATGCTCGCCGTCCGAGCGAGCCCCAGCCAGAGGAGGAGGAGATAGGCGTCAAACCTACCCGGACGGCGAGGCAAGCCGTTGTTCAATGCGCGCTGCGCGGTGCCGCAAAGAGGTTCGCCCTTGTGCGAGCCAGTGCTTCGATCGCGCCGTCGAGCGCGAGTTCAAGGCGCTCGGCCTGCGCGATGTCGGCGAGGTAGCGTGAGCGAACTCCTTCCGGTAGCGACGCGGCCGCGTTTCTCCAGAATTTGGTCTTAAGTACAATCTCGCGGTTTTCCATGCATCGAATGTAGGGTCGCAAGCGTGCGACCACAAACGATGAATTCTCACCCCCGGCATAAGAAAAAATGATCTATCGCCTGCCGCCGCTCAACGCCTTGCGAGTGTTCGAAGCGGCGGCGCGCCACCTTTCCTTCAAGGAGGCGGCGAACGAGCTCTCGATCACGCAGGCCGCAGTCAGCCACCAGATAAAGAGCCTGGAGGATTACCTCGGCGTGCAGCTCTTCAAGCGCGCCGGGCGCGGCGTGCAGCTCACCGAAGCCGCGCGCGCCTGCCTGCCGAAGCTGCGCGAGGGCTTCGATTCGCTCGCCGCCGCGGTCGAGATGATCCACCTGCGGGCGGACGAGACCGACCTGCAGATCACCGCGCCGCCGGTCTTTACGGCGCGCTGGCTCATGCCGCGGCTCGCCGACTTCGCCAAGCGCGAGCCGAAGGTCGACGTGCGCGTGGTCTCTTCGAGCAAGATGGTCGACGCGGGCGCGCTCGACCAGCCGGCCATCACGACCAGTTTCGACCTGAGGAGCGAAAGCTCGGACGTGGAAATCCATCTCGGCGCGGGCGACTATCCCGGCTATCGCGCCGACAAGCTGTTCGGTGTCTCCACCATCGTTGTGGCGAGCCCGGAGCTCGTGAAGGGCAAGCCGGGGCTGCGCGAGCCCGCCGACCTTGCGAACCACACCCTGCTCCACGACGACGCGATGGACCTCGTGGCGCACGGGCACGCGTGGGCGAAATGGCTCGACCTGGCGGGGGTTGCCGACAAGGTGGATGGCACGCGCGGACCGCATTTCTCGGCCAACATTCTTTCGCTCGAGGCGGCTTCGCAGAAGCTCGGCGTCGCGCTCGCGTTGCGTCCGCTGGTCGATGCGGATATCGTCTCTGGACGTCTTTGCGCACCCTTCAAGGTCGCGCTGACGCCTCGGTCGGCGTATTACCTTTTGTGTCCTGAGGTCATTTCCGAGCGGCCGGCCGTCGTGGCGTTTCGCAAGTGGCTGCTTTCGCAGGCCGGGAAGACCTGATTTCGGAGCGTTTCTTGCAGCGGGCTTGATTCGGGCATTTTCGCCGCCATCTAGCCGCCGTGAGATCCCGCGACATTTCGATCTGGATGTGGAGCGAGGCCTTGTCGATGCTCGATAAGGCCGAGCGTCTGCAGCGCCAGTTTTTCCATCCTGCGGCCGCGTCATGGGAGCCGCCCGTGGACATCACGGAGACGGCCTACGAAATCCAGGTGCAAGTCGCGCTGCCCGGCGTGCCGGCCGATTCCATCACCCTCGCGCTCGATCCCGCGGGACTCACCGTCTCCGCCTCGCGCCCTTTTCCGTGCGCGGGCGACACGCAGCACATTCATCGCATCGAAATTCCCTATGGCCGCTTCGAGCGCCAGATCGGTCTGCCGCTCGGCGATCCTTATGCGCCGCTCGAGCTTGTCGGCAAGACATTCGCCGACGGCGTGCTGACGTTGGTCTTCAAGAAGAAGGAAACCGCATGAACATGAACAAGGTGCTCGCCCAGGACCAGGACAAGATTTCCGCCGCCGCGGCGGAGAAGCCGCGCAGCGCTGCCGTGAAGCCCGTGCCCGAAGACGCGCTGATCCTCGTCCCGATGAGGAACAACGTGCTTTTCCCGGGCGTCATTTCGCCGATCACCGTCGGGCGGCCGGGCTCGGTCGCCGCGGCGCAGGAAGCCGTGCGCTCCGAGCGCAAGATCGGCTTCGTCCTGCAGCGCGACCCGCAGAAGAATGAAGCGACGCCGAACGACCTCTATTGGGTCGGAACGGCAGGCCAGATCGTGCGCTATATCACCGGCGGCGAAGGCGCGCACCACATGGTGGTGCAGGGCTAGAGCCGTTTCCGCGCGCTCGAGTTCCTCGAGGGCTGGCCGTTCCTCGTCGCGCGCGTGCAATACATCGAGCAGCCGGAAGAAAAGGACGGCAAGCTCGATCCGGCGATCGAGGCGCGCTTCCTGCAGTTGAAGGCGCAGGCGGTCGAAGCGATCCAGCTGCTGCCGAACGCGCCGGAAGAGCTCGGCCTGGTCGTGCAGGGGCTCACGTCGCCCTCGATGCTCGCCGACATGGTCGGCAATCTGCTCGACGTCAAGCTGGAGGAAAAGCAGCAGCTCCTCGAGACCTTCGACCTGGCGACGCGCCTCGATCGCGTCATCAAGATGCTGTCGGAGCGCGTCGGCGTGCTGCGCGTCTCAAAGGAGATCGGCGACAAGACGAAGAAGGAGTTCGACGAGCGCCAGCGCGAGCATGTGCTGCGCGAGCAGATGCGCCAGATCCAGAAAGAGCTGGGCGAGGACGAGGACACCGGCGCCGAGCTCCAGGAGCTGAAGAAGCAGATCGACCAGGCGGGCATGCCCGAGGACGTGCACAAGCACGCCGCGAAGGAATTGAAGCGCCTGCAGCGCATGGGCGAGGGCTCAGCCGAAGGATCGATGCTGCGCACTTACCTCGAGTGGCTCGCGGAGCTGCCGTGGAAGGACGAGGCGCAGAAGCCGATCGACATCGCCGAAGCGCGCAAGGTGCTCGATGAGGATCACTACGGCCTGGAGAAGATCAAGCGCCGGATCCTGGAACACCTCGCGGTGCGCAAGCTCAACCCGACGGGCAAGAGCCCGATCCTGTGCTTCGTCGGCCCGCCGGGAGTGGGCAAGACTTCGCTCGGCCAGTCGATCGCGCGCGCCACGGGCCGCAAGTTCCAGCGCATCGCGCTCGGCGGCGTTCACGATGAAGCCGAGATCCGCGGCCACCGGCGCACCTACATCGGCGCGCTGCCGGGCAACGTGGTGCAGGCGCTGCGCCGCGCGGAGTCGAAGAACACGGTGCTGATGTTCGACGAGATCGACAAGCTCGGGCAGGGCGGCTTCCACGGCGATCCGTCGAGCGCGCTCCTCGAGGTACTCGATCCCGAGCAGAACTCGCATTTCCGCGACAACTACCTGGGCGTCGACTTCGATCTATCGAAGGTGATGTTCATCACGACCGCGAACATGCTCGACACGATCCCGGGGCCGCTGCGCGACCGGATGGAGGTCATCCAGCTGCCGGGCTACACCGAAGAAGAGAAGCTCGAGATCGCCAAGCGCTACCTGGTCAAGCGCCAGCTCGAAGCGAATGGGCTGGCGAGCGCCGACAAGGCGATCGAGGGCTTCCAGCTCGGCGACGACGTCTTGCGCGCCATCATCGGCGACTACACGCGCGAGGCGGGCGTACGCAACCTCGAAAGAGAGATTGGGGCAATGCTGCGGCACGTCGCGATGCAGGTGGCCGAAGGACGCGCGGAGAAGATCAGGGTAACGGTCGAAGACCTGCACGCCATCCTGGGCGCGCGGCGTTTCGAGAACGAAGTGGCGCAGCGCACTGCGGTGCCGGGCGTGGCGACGGGCCTTGCCTGGACGCCGGTGGGTGGCGACATCCTCTTCATCGAGGCGTCGAAGGTGCCGGGAAGCGGCAAGCTGATCCTGACCGGCCAGCTCGGCGACGTGATGAAGGAGTCGGCGCAGGCGGCCCTCACGCTGTCGCGCTCGTACGTGGGCGAGACGCTCGAGAAGACCGACGTGCACATCCACGTGCCGGCGGGCGCGACGCCGAAAGACGGACCCAGCGCCGGCGTGGCGATGTTCCTCGCCATCGTCTCGCTCTTGATGGACGTAGCCGTGCGCTCGGATGTCGCGATGACGGGCGAGATCTCGCTCCGCGGCCTCGTGCTGCCGATCGGCGGCGTCAAGGAGAAGACGCTCGCGGCGTTACGCGCCGGCATCAAGACCGTGATGCTGCCCAAGCGCAACGAAAAGGACCTCGAGGACGTGCCGGCCGAGGCGAAGGCGAAGCTGGAGTTCGTCTTCCTCGAGCGCGTCGAGGACGCGATCAGGACCGCGATCGGCGAGCTGCCGAAGCGCGAAAGAAAGGCGGCTTAAAAGCCCAGACTACTTCTGGGCGCGGGGCGTGATGCCGGGAGCGGTCCGGGGCAGCGGCACTTCGGCCGGCGCGGGGGCCGGCTTGGAAACCTGAACCGCGCGCTCGCTTCTGACCGGAAGACGGTCGAGCATCTGCAGCAGCGCGCGCCTTTTGGCTTCACGACGACGGGAAATCAGCAACGGGCTTTCCTTTCCGAGGATCGCGGCAAGCGATTCGTGGATCCAGATCGGGGGATGGGCGAATCCAGGCTCCTGCACCTTCTGGTCCCTGCGCTTGCCGGCTGTCACTTCAAATGAGGCGTCGAACACAGCACGGCTAGTTTACCGAGGCTCTGTTACGGGATCATCTAGCGCCGCCGCAATTCGAAAAAGCGAGAACAATCAGTTACATCTTGGTGTCACGCTGCGCCCTACAATCGGCTGCGTGAAAGGGATGCTCTACAGCTCGGTCTTGGCGGCCGCCGCGCTCGGCGGTTGCCAGACAAACCAGATCACCGGGCGCAGCCAGCTTCTGGTGGTGCCGGAGTCAATGGCGATCAGCGAATCGGCCAACGCCTATGCCCAGCAGATGGGTGACCTGACGAAAAAGAAACAGATCGAAGCCGGCACCGCGCGGGCCGTGAAGGTGCGCGAGATCACCGACCGCCTGATCGCGCAGGCGGTGCGTTTTCGTCCGGACGCGGCCAACTGGAAATGGGAAGTACAGGTCATCAACGACCCGAAGACGGTCAACGCCTTCTGCATGGCCGGCGGGAAGATGGCGATCTACACCGGCATGTGGGAAAAGGTGCACGCGACCGACGACGAGATCGCGCAGGTGATGGGACACGAGATCAGCCACGCGCTGGCCAATCACACGCAGGAACGCATGTCGGTCGCCATGTCATCGATGGCCGGTCTTGCGGTGCTGGACGCCGTGGTCGCGCCGCGCGATCGCACCGGCCTCGCCATGACCGGCGCTGCCGGCGCGGCGATGCTCGCGATCACCCTGCCCAACAGCCGCGAGAGCGAATCGGAGGCCGACCAGATTGGCCTCCAACTCGCCGCGCGCGCCGGCTACGATCCGGCTGCCGCGGTGTCGCTCTGGGACAAAATGGGCAAGCTCGGCGGCCAGCCGCCCGAGTGGATGTCGACGCATCCGTCGCCGGAGCATCGCGCCGCGCGGCTGAAGGAGCTCGGCGGGAAGTTGCAGCCCGATTACCTCGCGGCGAAAAACGCTTCCGCGCCGGCACAGCACTATCTGAAGTGAAGTAAGCCGCACGCGCGCCATCGCGCCGCGCGTAAGATGGACCTTCCTAAGGGGAAGGGATGCCGTCCTGGCGCTGGATTGCGGTGGTATTAGTCGCCGGCTGCGCCGCGGTGCGCAGCTATGACTTCGAGCTTTCCGGCACGCTGAACGAGGCCGCCGTCGGCGATGTCGACGGCGCCATCAAGCGCCTGCAGGCCAACAACCTGCGCGTCGACAAGGATCTTCTGTACTACTTCGAGCTCGGCATGCTCGAGCGCTTGCGCTACCGCTACGACGAGAGCCAGAAAGCCTGGGCCGCAGCGCAGCAGCGCATCGGGTCCCCGGAGCGGAAATTGGGCAGCGAGCTCGTGCGCAACGCGTCGAGCTACGTCGTGAGCGACAAGATGCGCCTCTATGAGGGGCACGACTACGAGAAGGTGATGCTGCTCACCTACATGGCGCTCAATCAGCTTGCCATGGGGCACTACGAGGAGGCGCGCGTCGCCATCAAGCAGACGCACGAGCTCGAGGCGACGATCGAACAGGCGCGCGCCCGCGCCATCGCCGAGGTGGAGGCCGAAGCGAAAAAGCGCGGCGCCGTGACGAGCTTCAAGGAGCTCGACGGCTATCCGGTACAGACCATCGACAACCCGGAAGTGAACGCGCTCAAGAACGGCTACCAGAGCGCGCTCTTGCACTACCTCGCAGGGTTCGTCTACGAGTCGCTCGGCGAGCCGAGCCTTGCCGCGCCGGGCTATCGTTTGGCGAACGAGCTGCAGCCGAACCGGCCGGCCCTCGAGGAAGCGTTGCGCGGCCTCGACGGCCGCGTGCGCGCAGCGCCCGACGGCAGGGTGGACGTGCTGTTCATCGTCTCGTCCGGTGCCGCGCCGGCGCTGCGCTCGCGGCAGTTTCGTTTTCCGGTACCGGTCAACGACACGACGGTGCTCGTGCCATATTCATTTCCGCTTCTCGTGCCGAGCCCGTTCGACGATGTGCCGCAGGCACTCACCATCGGCGGGGCGCAGCGCGTGGCGCTTACGCCGCTGACCAGCATCGACCTCATGGCGCGGCGCAGCCTCAAGGACGACATGCCCGGCACCGTGCTGCGCGCGGTCGTGCGCGCGACGACGAGCGCAATGCTCCAGTACCAGGCGCAGCGGCACAGCGACAAGGAAGCGGCCGCCGCCGCGGGCATCGCCGCCTTCGCGGCGAGCGCGCTCTTGCAGACGGCTGACGATCGCACCTGGCGCAGCCTGCCCGCAGAAGTCGCCATTGCGCGCGTGCGCTTGCCGCCGGGTGTGCACGACGTCACGCTGGACAGTGCGATGGGTGAGCAACGCGCGCGCATAAGCCTCTCCGGCCGCTATGCGGTGATAGACTTTCGCGTACTGGCACGACGGCTTTTCGTGCACGCTCCCGACGCGGTGACGGCTGGCGGCGAAGAGAAACGTATCAGGGAGGCCTCTCAATGAAAAAGACGTGGATGCTGGTACCGCTCGCTGCGGCGGCCGCTTTGGTAACCGCCGGCTGTGCGACCAAGAAAGGCTTCGAGCAGCCCGGCTTCGCCTTTGGCTGCCCCGTCGGCGAGGCCAAGGTGAGCTCGATGGACGACTTGGTGAAAGCCAAGACGGCGATGGAAGGCCGACGCACGACGATCCAGCCGACCGAGATGCGCTGCTCGAGGACCGGCGACCTGATCAAGATCGACGCCAACCTGAACAACGACAGCAAGAGCGTCAAGCGCATCGCCTACAAGTTCCGCTGGATCGACCGCGAAGGCATGCGCGCCGCCGAGGAGGAATCCTGGAAGCCGCTCATGCTCTACGAGAACGCCAACCTTGTGGTGAGCTCGGTGGCCCCGAGCGCGAAGGCGATCGACTTCCGTCTCATCCTGATGAGCCAGGAGTAATCCCATGAGAAAAACCGTTGTGCTTCTCGCCACCGTGCTTGCCGCCGGCTGCGCGCAAGAAAAGACGACCTACGGCGACGCGCGCGGCATCGAGACCGTCACCAACCAGTTCGGCTCGACCGACCTGCAGATGATCGCGGAAACCATGGCGCGCTCGATGCAGCAGACGTCGATCATCGCGAGTGGCAACCTGCCGATCGTGACGGTGCAGGAGGTCAAGAACAAGACGAGCGAGTACATCGACACCCGCGCCATCACGGACTCGATCCGCGCCGAGCTGCAGAAGGGCGGCAAGGTGCGCTTTGCCGTCGACGCGCCGGGCATGACGCAGCAGGTGGACGAGATCAAGCGCCAGCAGGGCGAGTATTACGCGAAAGAGTCGGCCGCCGAGAAGGGCCAGATGATCGGCGCCCAGTACCGCATGGAGGGCAACATCACCTCCATCGTGAAGCAGATGAAGGACACGCGCGACGTCTACTACAAGTTCAACCTGCAGCTCTGGAACATCAGGAACGGGCTGCTCGAGTGGTCGGACGAGAAGGAAATCCGCAAGACGACGAAGGGCTAGTCCTTTTGTCGCGACGCCGCCCCGCGACGTCGCCGCTCCGCCACCGCCGCTCGCCCGGGCTTCGCGACAACAAGAAGCGGAGTGCGGCGATAGCGCGCTCCTCTCACCCGGAGCACACTCTGATCGCGCGGTGAAAAAAAAGAGGGCACGTCCGCTAGACGTGCCCTCCGGTACTGCCACCGCTTGGCGATCGGACGACGACTACACTCAGTTTGGCGCTGCCGTGGACCGGTTCCTCCTACGAATCGGTCTCTCGGACTGGTGCTGATAACTCTGTGCTGGCCGCGGGATCCGGTGCTGTCAAACATCTCCTACAGCACGGTCGTCATCGTACGACTTGGCCTCACGTTTCCTCGCTTTCCGGTCATAGTCCTGTAGGACTACGGCTACGCGAGCTGTAGCGCGCGCCGCGCCGGGATGCGGGCCGGATTCCAGTGGAGCACTGCTTCTTCGAGGGTGTCCGAGGGTTGCTGGCCGAGAAAATCCAAGGCCTGTCGCACGCTCGCCCATGTCGCATCGACCGGCGAGGCGCCGGTCTGCTTCGAAAGCTTCTCCCCGGCCGCATTCACCGCCGCCGGCACGTGCAAGTAGCGCGGTGTCGGTACACGGAGCAGCCGTTGCAGATAGATCTGCCGCGGTGTCGAGTCGAGGAGATCGGCACCCCGCACGACGTCGGTGACGCCCTGGGCGGCGTCGTCGACGACCACCGCGAGCTGGTACGCGTACACGCCATCGGCGCGATAGAGCACGAAGTCGCCGATCTCGCTTCCGAGGACCTGGGATTGCTCGCCTTGCAGCCGATCGGTGAAGCGAATTCTCTCGGCACGGGTCCGAATGCGCAGCGCGCGGCCCGCGGCCAGGCCGGCGGCACGGCAGGTGCCCGGATAGATATGCGCACCGTCAGCGGCCAGGCCGAGCGACGAATCGGCGATCTCGCGACGCGTGCAGTTGCACCAGTAAGTCTGTCCTTGCAATTGCTGCAGGGCGTCCCGATATAGCTTTTGTCGCGCGCTTTGGTAGACGATCTCGCTGTCGCAGCCGAGGCCCAATCGCTCGAGCGAGCGCAGGATTTCGTCGGCGGCGCCGGGTACGCAGCGCGGCCGGTCGAGGTCCTCGATGCGCACCATCCAGCGGCCGCCCGCCGCACGAGCATCGAGCCAGCTCGCCAGTGCGGCAACGAGCGAGCCCATGTGCAAAGGCCCGGTGGGCGACGGGGCGAACCGCCCGATGTACATACAGGTCTAGAGAGTACACTGCCCACTTTTTTCGGAAGGAATGACGCGTGGCCACCGTAGAGCTGACCCAGCAGAACTTCGAGGAGACCGTTAACAAGAACCCGATGGTGGTCATCGATTTCTGGGCGCCGTGGTGCGGCCCGTGCAAGGGCTTCGCACCGGTCTACGAGCAGGCGGCCGAGACGCATCCCGACATCGTCTTCGGCAAGGTCAATACCGACGAGCAGCAGGAGCTCGCGGGTTCCTTCGGCATCCGCTCGATTCCGACGCTGATTGTGTTCCGCGAGAAGGTGATCCTGTTCCAGCAGGCCGGCGCGCTGCCGGGCGCGGCACTCGAGCAGGTCATCACGCAAGCGAAGGCCCTCGACATGACCAAGGTGCACGCGGAAGTCGCCTCGCAACAGCAGGCGAGTCAGTCGGCAAGCACGGAGTAGGTATGCGGGAGCTACGCCGCGCCGCCGAGCGTGGCTACGCCGATCACGGCTGGCTGCGCTCGTTCCACAGCTTCTCCTTCGCCGATTACCACGACCCGCGGCACATGGGCTTCGGGCCGCTGCGCGTCATCAACGAGGACCGCGTGCAGGCGGGCGCCGGCTTCGGCACGCACGGGCATCGCGACATGGAGATCATCAGCTATGTGCTCGAGGGCGCGCTCGCGCACCAGGACTCGATGGGCACCGGCTCGACCATCGTGCCGGGCGACGTGCAGCGCATGAGCGCCGGCCGCGGCGTGACGCACAGCGAGTTCAACCCGGACCAGAGCGGCACCACGCGTTTCCTCCAGATCTGGATCGAGCCGGACGTGCGCGGCATCGCGCCCGAGTACGAGCAGAAGCATTTCGCCGCGGGCGAGAAGCGCGGACGCCTGCGGCTCATCGCGTCGCCGGAGGGCGCCGACGGCTCGGTGCGCATCCACCAGGATGTCCGCGTCTACGCCGGCTTGTTCGACGGCACCGAGCATGCGAGCGCCGAACTCGGCGCAGGTCGCCAAGCCTACGTGCACGTCGCGCGCGGCGCCATCAGCGTGAACGGCCAGGGATTGTCGGCAGGCGATGCGCTAAAGACTGACGAGCGCACGCTTCGCTTTTCGGGCGGCGACGCGGCTGAAGTCCTACTGTTCGACCTGCCCGCAGTTCACCCTTAACATTACGGCCGCGATGGCCGGCACCCGCACCGAGAAAGACAGCTTCGGGCCGATCGAGGTCCCCGCAGACCATCTCTGGGGCGCGCAGACCGAGCGCAGCCGCCGCTTCTTCCGCATCTCCAGCGAGCGCATGCCACTGCCGGTGGTCTACGCGCTTGCCGCCGTGAAGAAGGCGGCGGCCGGCACCAACCATGCGCTGGGCCTCCTCGAGGCGAAGAAGGCCGACGCGATCCAGCGTGCCGCCGACGAAGTGCTCGCGGGGAAGCACGACGCGGAATTCCCTCTCAGGGTCTGGCAGACCGGTTCGGGCACGCAGAGCAACATGAATATCAACGAGGTCCTCGCCAATCGCGCCTCCGAGCTGCTGGGCGGCGAGCGCGGCCAGAAGCGCCTCGTGCACCCGAACGACGACGTCAACCTGGGTCAGTCGTCGAACGACGTTTTCCCGACGGCCATGCACGTCGCCGCCGCGCGGGCGATTCACAACGACGTGCTGGCGGCAACGCGCGAGCTGCAAGCGACGCTGGCAAAGAAGCGCGACGCGTTTGGCGACATCATCAAGATCGGACGCACCCATCTGCAGGATGCGACGCCGCTCTCGCTCGGGCAGGAATTCTCGGGCTACGTCGACCAGCTCGAGCAGGCGCAGGGCGCGCTGACCGCCGTGCTGCCTGGACTCTGCAGGCTCGCGATCGGCGGCACCGCCGTCGGCACGGGTCTCAACACCCATCCGGAATTTGCGCGCCGCGTGTGCCAATTCCTGGCCAAGGAGGCCGGCCTGCCTTTCGTCGAGGCGCCGAACAAATTCGCCGCGCTCGCCGGGCACGAAGCCATCGTCTTCGCCCACGGCGCGCTGAAGACGCTCGCGACCAGCCTTTTTAAAATCGCGAACGACGTGCGGCTCCTCGCCTCGGGCCCGCGCTCGGGTCTGGCCGAGCTGCGCATCCCGGAGAATGAGCCGGGCAGCTCGATCATGCCGGGCAAGGTGAATCCCACGCAGGCGGAAGCGCTCACGATGCTCTCGGCCCAAGTGATCGCCAACGATTTGGCCGTCAATCTGGGCGGCGCCTCCGGGCACCTCGAGCTCAACGTCTACAAGCCGCTCATCATCCACGCCTTCTTGCAGAGCGCTCGCCTCCTCGCCGACGGGCAGCGCTCGTTCGAAGAGCACTGCGCACGCGGCATCGAGGCCGACAGCGCGCGCATCGGCGAGCTAATGGAGCGCTCGCTCATGCTGGTCACGGCGCTCTCGCCGCACATCGGCTACGACAAGGCGGCGCAGATCGCGAAGAAAGCCCACAAGGAGGGCACCACGCTGCGCGACGCGGCGCTCGCCCTCGGCTACGTCAGCGCTGAGGATTTCGATCGCTGGATGAAGCCCGACGACATGATCGGGCCGAAGGCGTGAAGCGGCGCGCTTTTGTCCTCTCGGCCGCAGCGCTGGCCGCAGCACCGGCGTGGGCCGCGCAACGCTACGAGCGCGGGCTGCTTTGGCGGATCACGAAGCCCGGCCAGCCCCCGAGCCACGTCTTCGGAACGATTCACGATGGCGACGCGCGAGTCGTCGAGCTGCCGGCGCCTGTGGCGGCAGCCTTTGCGCGCGCACGCACGCTGATGGTCGAATTCCTGCCGGACGCTTATACGCGCGAGCGGTTCACCGAGGCCGCGCTGTTTTCCGATCGGCAAACCCTCGAGGAGAAGATCGGTGCCGAAGATTTCGCGCGCGTCCTGCAAGAGCTCGCGCCGACCGGTCTTGAGCGCGAGGTGATCGGCAAGCTCAAGCCGTGGGGCGCGCTCATCAACCTGCGTCAATCGGCGGCGGATGCGCCCGAGGGCCTGGATGCGCGGCTCGTCGCGCAGGCGCGGGCGCGACGGCTCGCCGTTTTCCAGATGGAAGGTGTCGAGGAGCAGATCTTCGCCTTCGACGAATGCCCGATGGACACGCAGGTGGCGCTCTTGAAGCACAGCCTCGCGCATCGCGATGAGCTGGTGGCGCTCGAGGACGAGACCGTCCGCGCCTATCTCGCGCGTGATCTGACGACGATCTGGCGCCTGCGCGAGCGCTTCATCGCCCGCTATCCGGAGGTTGCCGCGCACCAGGCGGTCATGACCCAGCGGCTGCTCTACGACCGCAGCGTGGTCATGGCTTACCGCGTGCAGCGCGAACTGCGGCGCGGCGAGGCATTTGTCGCTGTGGGGGCGCTCCACCTCTATGGCGCGAAAGGCGTGCTCGCGCTGCTCGAGGAAGACGGCTACCACGCCACCAGGATTTACTGAGTGCTGGTCATCCTGATCTCCGGCCGCGGCAGCAACATGCAGGCGCTCGTCGAGGCCGGGCTGCCGGTGGCCGCCGTAGTCAGCAACCGTGCCGACGCTCCGGGTTTGCAATTCGCGCGTTCGCGCAATATCGAGGCGGCGGTCGTCGAGCACAGGAAATTTGCGAGCCGGGAGGCATTCGACGACGCGCTCGCCAAGGAGATCGACCGCCACCGTCCGCGGCTGGTGGCGCTTGCCGGCTTCATGCGCGTGCTCACGCCGAAGTTCGTCGCGCGCTACGAGCGGCGGATGTTCAACATCCACCCGTCGCTCCTGCCGGCATTTCCCGGGCTCGAAACGCACGCCCGGGCGCTCGCCGCCGGCGTGAAGCTCCACGGCTGCACGGCGCACTTCGTGACCGCCGAGCTCGACAGCGGTCCGATCGTGATCCAGGCGGCGCTGCCCGTGCGGTCCGGGGAAACGGCCGATCAGCTGGCGGCGCGGGTCCTCGAGCGCGAGCACGTGATTTATCCGCAAGCCGCGCGCTGGTTCCTGGACGACAAGCTCGTCATCCAAAATGGCGTGGTGCGAGTTAAGGGAGATGATGCGCAACTGGTCATGGCTGCTGATTAGCGTCGCGGGCATTGCCGCGGCGGAGCCGCCGCCGCGCGTGGAACTGGTATTCACCCTGACGCGCAACGGTTCCGTGATGGCCGAAGTCACCGAGCAGCTGCAATATGCCGGCGGCAACTACCAGCTCACCGAGACGTGGAAGGGCAAGGGGTTCTATGCGCTGCTGGGCAGCGCGCGGCGCGTGAGCCAGGGCTCGATCGAGAACGGCGAGCTGCGGCCGCGCGAATTTTTCGACGAGCGCTCGGGCCGCGACACGGCGCGCGCCTGGTTCGACTGGAAGGCGCAGACGCTGACCATGCAGTACAAGGGCAACAAGGCGGCCGAGCCGCTGCCGGGGAACGCCCAGGATCGGCTGTCGTTCCTGTTTGCGTTGAGCCTCGTCCCGGGCAAGTCGGATACGGTGACCTACACCATTGCCGACGGCAAAGGCCTCTCGCGCCATCTCTACAAGCTTTCCGGTCCGGAGCGCATCCGCGTGCCGGCCGGCGAATTCACCGCGATCAAGGCGTCCCGCCAGGGCGAAGATCGCGAAACCGCCGAGCTTTGGCTCGCTGCCGAGCACAACTACATCCCGGTGCGCCTGCTCGCCGTCGAGAAGGACGGCACGCGCTACGAACAGAACGCAACGCGAATTTCCCCTTGAGAGTCTCTGCGGCGCTCATCGCGCACACGGCCGTGGTGCTGCGCGAGCTGCTGGCTTTCGCGGCGCCTGCCGACCAGGTGCTGTCCGCCTATTTCCGCAAGCACCGTAATCTAGGACAAAAGGATCGCGCCTTCGTCGCCGAGGGGGCGTTCGCGGTGCTGCGCCGACGCCGTTCGCTCGAAGCCGCGGCGGGCACCACCGAGCCTTCGGCGCTGGTGATTGCGGCGCTCGTCCGCGTGCTCGGCTTTTCCGCGCGGGCGCTCGAAGCTTTTGCCGATGCCGGGCTCCTCGCGAAGCTGCGCGCAGCAAGCAGCAAAGAGCTTCCCGACGCGGTGCGCGTCGATCTGCCGGACTGGCTCTGGCAGCGGATCGAGGCGCAGCACGGGCGGGAGGAGGCGCTGCGCATTGCGCAAGGGCTGCTGAACCCCGCGCCGCTCGACCTTCGCGTCAACCTGGCGCGCACCAACCGCGAGGAGGCGCTCGCACGCCTTACGCACGACGGCATCGAAGCGGCGGTGACGAGCTATTCACCGGCCGGCGTGCGGCTTGGGGGAAAGCCTGCGATCAACAACCACGCGCTTTTCCGCGACGGGCTGATCGAAGTACAGGACGAGGGCAGCCAGATCCTCGCCTGGCTCGTCGCGCCGCGGCGCGGCGAGATGATCGCCGACTACTGCGCCGGCGCGGGCGGCAAGACCTTGGCGCTCGCCATGCTGATGCGGGGCTCGGGCCGCATCTATGCGATGGATGTGTCAGCAAAACGCCTCGCCGCGCTCGCGCCGCGCGCCGCCCGCGCCGAGGTGAATAACATCCACACGATTGCGCTTTCCGGCGAGAACGATGCGCGCGCAAAGCGGCTCGCGGGCAAGCTCGAACGCGTGCTGGTCGATGCGCCGTGCAGCGGTTTTGGAACCTTGCGGCGCAACCCGGATCTCAAGTGGCGCCACGGGCCGTCCGCCATCGAAGAACTCGCCGCGAAACAGGAGCGCATACTCCAGGCCGCCGCGCGCCTCTTGAAGCCGGGCGGCCGGCTGGTCTATGCCACCTGCAGCATCCTGCAGGAAGAAAATGAAGCCATGGTGGAGGGCTTCCAGCGCAGTGCGCCGGAGTTCAAATTCTTGTCATGCGCGGGACTCCTCGCAGCGCAAAAAATACCGCTCGATTCGGGCGAGCGGCTGCGCCTGTGGCCGCATCTGCACGGTACGGATGGCTTTTTCGCCGCTGCTTTGGAGCGCACGTCGTGAGGTGCCGACGGGATTCTTCCGAGGCGTGTAGTTCTTGCAGGAAAAATCCTTTCCGCTCCGATCTTTACCTGCGCCTCGGGGCTTCACGTACAATGCCGGTCGCCACTTATAAATACGACCAAAGGCTGTCCATTTCATGATGTTTTCTGGTTGGTTTGATCTGCCTTGGTGGGGCCTCGTCCTTATTGCCCTGGCGCTCACCCATGTGACCATCGCCGCGGTCACGATCTTCCTGCATCGCTGCCAGGCGCACCGCGCGCTGGAGTTGCATCCCGTCATCTCGCATTTCTTCCGTTTCTGGCTCTGGCTCACCACCGGCATGGTGACCAAGGAATGGGCCGCCATTCACCGCAAGCACCATGCGAAGTGCGAGACGGTCGACGATCCGCATAGCCCGCAGGTCCACGGCATCAATCGCGTGCTCTGGGCGGGCGTGCTCCTGTATGTGAAGGAGTCGTACAAAAAGGAAACGATCGAGCGCTACGGCCATGGCACGCCCGAGGACTGGATCGAGCGCAATCTGTATTCGCGCTTCGCCACCACCGGCGTGGTTCTGCTGCTCGCGACGGACATGTTCCTGTTCGGCGTCGTGCCGGGCGCGCTGATCTGGGCGACGCAGATCGCGTGGATCCCGTTCTGGGCCGCCGGCGTGATCAATGGCGTCGGGCACTGGTTCGGCTACCGCAACTTCGGCGACGTACCGGACGCGAGCCGGAACATCGTGCCGTGGGGCATCCTGATCGGCGGCGAGGAGCTGCACAATAATCACCACGCCTACGCCTCCTCGGCCAAGCTCTCGAACAAGTGGTACGAGTTCGACATCGGCTGGATGTACATCCGCATCCTCGAGATGCTCGGCCTCGCCACGGTGAAGAAAGTTGCGCCGAAGGCGCGCTTTGCCGAACCGCGCGCGGTGGATTTCGACACCTTGCACGCCGTCATCGCCAACCGCTACGACGTGCTGTCGCGCTACGCCAAATCGCTCAAGCAGACCTACGCCCACGAGCTCGAGCGGCTGCGCCGCTGGTCGCCGCGTGACGCCGAAGTGCTGAAGTCGCTGCGCCGTGCGCTGCTGCGCGGCCAGCCGAAGGAACACCATCCGCGGGTTGCCGAGGCACTCGACAAATCGCGCGCGCTGCATACCGCGCTTGCGATGCGCCAGGAGCTTGCGGCGCTGTGGGAGCGCTCGAGCGCGTCCAAGGAACAGCTGCTGCGCCAGCTGCAGGACTGGTGCCGCCGTGCCGAAGCAAGCGGCGTCGCACCGTTGGTGGCGTTCTCCGAGCGACTTAGGTCCTACGCAATTGCCTAAACTAAAAAGCCCGCCTCGGCGGGCTTTTTAGTTTCTGGCAGGTCCTACTTGAGTTTCGTTTCCTTGTAGATGACGTGCTTGCGCGCCTTCGGATCGTATTTTTTCATCTCGATCTTGTCCGGCGTAGTGCGCTTGTTCTTCGTTGTCGTGTAGAAGTGGCCGGTGCCGGCCGAGGATTCGAGCTTGATCTTCTCGCGCATGGTTCAGCGGCCTTTCGTCTGTGATGCGGCTTTACGAGCTTTGATTTCCGCCAGCACCGCCTCGACGCCCAGCTTGTCGATGCGGCGCAACCCGGCCGTAGAGACCCGTAACCGCACCCAGCGGTTCTGGGTCTCGAGCCAGAAGCGGCGGTAGTGCAGGTTCGGCTCGAACGTGCGGATCGTCTTGTTGTTGGCGTGCGAAACGTGATGGCCCTTCATCGGCTTTTTGCCGGTGACTTGGCAGACGCGGGACATGGCGGCGAACTCCGGAAATCGCGAAAGGCGCGGATTATACAGCGAATTTCGCGCGGTGAATCCGGCACATCCGCCCAAGCGAATCGATCACTGCATTCGCGCGCGTGACGTTGTGCAATGGGCCGTGCATGTGATGCAGGCCGCCGTGGCAGACAACTCCGTAACCCGAACGCTCGCCCTCGCACTGCGCACGATCGGCAGCCGGCCGCGGCTCGCCGAGCACCTCGGCGCCACCGAGGCGCTCCTCCAGGAATGGTTCGACCGCCGGCGCGAGCCGCCCACCTCCATTTACTTGCTCGCGCTCGACCTGGTCGCGAGCGGCCCATTCAGCACCGAAGTCAGAGCAACCCCCGCTCGGCGAAGGAGATCGCCTGGTGGCCGGCCACGATGAAATGGTCGAGGACCTTCACCTCGACCAGCGCCAGCGCCTCCTTCAAGTTGCGCGTCAGCAGCTCGTCGGACTGGCTGGGCTGCGCGACGCCGGAAGGATGGTTGTGGGCGAAGATGACCGCCGCCGCATTGAAGCGAAGCGCCGATTTGACGATCTCGCGCGGATAGACGCTCGTCTGCGTGAGCGTGCCGCGGAAAGGCTCCTCGATCCGGATGGCGCGATGCTGGGCGTCGAGCCAGATGCACAGGAACGCCTCTTCCTTGCGGGCCGCGAGGCGCAAGCGGAGGTAGTCGCGCACGGCGCCCGGCGAAGTGAGGGCCGCGCTCTGCTCCAGCTTTTCCTGCAGCGCGCGCCGCGCGAGCTCAATGGCTGCGGCAAACTGCGCCCGCTTCGCCGGTCCCAGTCCGGGCATGGCTTCGAGCTCGGCGCCGGCCTCGAGCATGTGCGTAACGCCGCCATATTGCGTGAGCAGCTCGCGCGCCATGTCGACCGCACTCTTGCCGCGCACGCCGGAGCGCAGGAGCACCGCGACGAGCTCGGCGTCGCTTAGGGTCTCGGCGCCTTTTTCGAGCAGCCGCTCGCGCGGCCGCTCACTCGGCGGCCAATCGGTGATCCTCATGGCTTGGCTTACAATCCTCATCCCTTTAACGGGTGCTGAGCCATGGCGTTGACGGGTAAGCGAATCCTGCTCGGTCTGACCGGCGGCATCGCCGCATACAAAGCCGCGGAGCTCGCGCGCCTCCTCGTCAAGCGCGGCGCCGACGTGCGCGTGGCGATGACTGAAGCGGCGACGCGCTTCATCACGCCCACCACGATGCAGGCGCTCACCGGCCAGGCCGTGTGGACCGACCTGTGGGATCCGCGTGTCGACGATGCGATGGGGCACATCGAGCTTTCGCGCGACCGCGAGCTGGTCGCAATTGCACCGGCCTCGGCCGATTTCATGGCAAAGCTCGCGAACGGGCTCGCGGACGATCTCCTTTCCAGCCTGTGCCTCGCGCGCCGCTGCCCCCTCGTCGTGGCGCCGGCGATGAACGTCGAGATGTGGCAGAACCCGGCGACGCAGCGCAACGTCGCCCGGCTGCGTGAGGACGGCATCGCATTCGCCGGTCCGGCGGCAGGCGACCAGGCGTGCGGCGAAGTCGGCTTCGGACGGATGCTCGAGCCGGCCGCAATCGCGGCCGAGATCGAAGCGCAGTTCGCGCCCAAGGCGCTCTCGGGCAAGCGCGTGCTGGTGACGGCAGGGCCGACGGAGGAGCCGATCGATCCGGTGCGCATGCTCACCAACGCGAGCTCCGGCAAGATGGGCTACGCGGTGGCGCGCGCGGCGCGCGAAGCCGGCGCGCAGGTCACACTCGTCAGCGGTCCGGTGGCGCTGTCGACCCCGCAGGGCGTCGCGCGCGTCGACGTGCGCACCGCGCGGGAGATGTTCGAGGCGGTGAAGAAAGCGGCGCCGCGCTCCGATGTCTTCGTCTCGGTGGCCGCCGTGGCGGACTACCGCGTGAAAGATCCTTCGCCGCGCAAGATAAAGAAAGCGAACGGCCGTCCGGTGAGCCTCGACCTCGTCGAGAACCCGGACATCCTCGCCTACGTCGCCGGCATGAAGAAGCCGCCGTTCTGCGTCGGCTTCGCCGCCGAAAGCGAAGATCTCGCGCGCAACGCGGCCGAGAAGCGCGCGAAGAAGAAGCTGCCGCTCATCGCGGCGAACCTGGCGCAGGATGCGCTGGGTTCGGAGGAGAACGCCATCCGCCTGTACGACGCGCGCGGCGAGCATGACCTCGGGCGTGGCCCGAAGCTCGAGCTGGCACGCAAGCTGATCGCCCATGTCGCGGGCGCGCTCCCCCGAGGCAAATGAGGAAGCTCGAGGTCAAGATCCTCGACGAGAGGGTCCGCGGCATGCTGCCGCACTACGCGACGCCGGGCGCGGCCGGGCTGGATCTGCGCGCCTGCCTCGATGCACCGCTCACGCTCGCCCCGGGCGATAGCCAGCTGGTCTCCTCGGGGATCGCCATCCACGTGGCCGATGCCGGCCATGCCGCGGTGGTCCTGCCCCGCTCGGGTCTCGGCTCGAAGAACGGCATCGTGCTCGGCAATCTCGTCGGCCTGATCGACTCCGATTACCAGGGGCCGCTCATGGTGTCGCTGTGGAACCGCGGCAAGGCTGCGTTCACCGTGCAGCCGCTCGACCGCGTCGCGCAGCTGGTCGTGGTGCCGGTGGTGCAGGTGGAATTCGAGGTGGTCGAGGAATTCGCCGCCAGCGCTCGCGGCGCCGGCGGTTTCGGCTCGACCGGGCGCTAGCCCAGCGTGTCGGCCCAGATGCTCCGGGCCCAGTTCCAGCCGTTCTTCGCTTCGAGCTCGCTGCGCGCAGGAGAGACGACACTCGTCTCGGCGACCATCGTGCGCCGCCGCGCATCGTAGCGGTGGGTAGAAGAAAAATGGATCGCTTCCTGGTCGGAGACAAAGCTGTAGCCGGTGTTGGTCAGAACGAAGCTCGAGGCGGGTGCCCGCTGCCGTAGCAGGGCGATCAGTGCGGCGGCGCAGATCTTGGCCTGCGAATTGGCCATCTGCCCCGATTTCGGCATGGCGGCTGCCGGCAGCGTCGCGTCGCCAAGCACGTGGATGCCCTTGACCATCTTCGACTCCATCGACTGCCAATCCACCTCGCACCAGCGCTGGTCACGTGCCACGAGCCCGGCCTTCACCGCGATGTCGCCGGCGCGCTTGGTCGATGGCGACCGCCTCGCCCCACAGCACGTCCACGCGGTATTTCTTCAGGCCATCGAAGCGCAGCGTCAGGTCTTCCATCGAGCGGCTGCCGCCGACCACCAGGTTCGACATGGGACAGGAAACGAATTCCTGCACGCGATCGACGAGCACGACGTGGAGCAGCGGATCACCCATCGCCAGGTACTTGGCGCAGGTGGCGCCGCCGAAGCCGGCGCCGATGATGAGGACACGGGGGGTCTCGTTTCCATCGAACGACGCGCAACCCGCCAGGGCAATGGCTGCACCAAGCCCGAGGAACCGCCGGCGGTTGACCATGGCAACTTGTAAGCAATTAGCCGGCCGCCCGTCTATCGCCACAAAACGAAAAGGCCGCTCATGGCGGCCTTTTCGCTGATGCGAATATAGCGACGTTTAGGCGACCGGGGCGGGCTCTTCCTCGAAGGCGAGCTTGATGCTCTCGTTCTCGCCGATGTCGATCGTCACCTTGCCGCCGTGCTGCAGGCGGCCGAAGAGGAGCTCGTCGGCGAGCGCGCGGCGGATGGTGTCCTGGATGAGGCGGGCCATGGGACGCGCACCCATCAGCGGGTCGAAGCCCTTCTTGGCGAGGTGCGCCTTCAGCGCCTCGGTGAAGCTCGCCTCGACCTTCTTCTCGGCGAGCTGCTCGTCGAGCTGCATCAGGAACTTCTCCACCACGCGCATGATGGTCTTCTCGTCGAGCGCACCGAACGAAATGATGGCGTCGAGCCGGTTCCTGAACTCCGGCGTGAACATCTTCTTGATCGCCTCCATTTCGTCGCCGGGCTTGACCGACGGCGTGAAGCCCATTTGCGTCCTGGCGAGCGACTCGGCGCCCGCGTTGGTCGTCATGACGACGCAGACGTTGCGGAAGTCGGCCTTGCGTCCGTTGTTGTCGGTGAGCGTGCCGTGGTCCATCACCTGGAGCAACACGTTGAAGATGTCCGGGTGCGCCTTCTCGATCTCATCGAGCAGCAGCACCGAATAGGGCTTCTTGGTGATCTGCTCGGTGAGGAGGCCGCCCTGCTCGAAGCCGACGTATCCCGGCGGCGCGCCGATCAGGCGCGAAACCGCATGGCGTTCCATGTATTCGGACATGTCGAAGCGGATGAGCTCGATGCCCATGCAGTACGCGAGCTGGCGCGCGACTTCGGTCTTGCCGACGCCGGTCGGGCCGCTGAACAGGAAATTGCCGATCGGCTTCTGCGGATTGCCGAGGCCCGAGCGCGCCATCTTGATGGCGGAAGACAGGGCGTCGATCGCACGGTCCTGGCCAAAGACGACCGCATTCAGGTCACGATCGAGATTAGCGAGCGCGCTGCGGTCATCGGTCGACACGGAGCGCGGCGGGATGCGCGCGATCTTCGCGATGATCTCCTCGATCTCCGGCTTGCCGATCACCTTCTTCTGCTTGGCCTTGGGCGCGATGCGCTGCGCGGCGCCGGCCTCGTCGATCACGTCGATCGCCTTGTCGGGCAAATGCCGGTCGTTGATGTAGCGCGCAGAGAGCTCGGCCGCGGTGGTGAGCGCGTTAGCCGTGTACTTGACACTGTGGTGGGCCTCGAAGCGCGACTTCAGGCCCTTGAGGATTTCGACCGTCTCGTCGACCGAAGGCTCTACCACATCGATTTTCTGGAAGCGCCGCGACAGGGCGTGGTCCTTCTCGAACACGCCGCGGTATTCGTTATAGGTCGTGGCGCCGATGCACTTCAGCTGGCCGGTCGACAGCACCGGCTTCAGAAGATTGGACGCATCCAGCGTGCCGCCCGAGGCTGCGCCGGCGCCGATCACCGTGTGGATCTCGTCGATGAAGAGGATCGCGTTCGGGTTGTCGACCAGCTGCTTCAGCACCGCCTTCAGGCGCTGCTCGAAGTCGCCGCGGTACTTGGTGCCGGCGAGCAGCGCGCCCATGTCGAGCGCGTAGACCGTGCATTTCGCCAGCAGGTCGGGCACGCTGCCTTCGACGATGCGGCGCGCGAGCCCTTCGGCGATCGCGGTCTTGCCGACGCCGGCTTCGCCGACGAGCAGCGGATTGTTCTTGCGGCGGCGGCAGAGCGTCTGCACGACGCGCTCGAGCTCTTTGTCGCGGCCGATCAGCGGGTCGATCTTGCCGGCGAGGGCGAGCGCGTTGAGATTCTGCGTGTAGTTGTCGAGCGGGCTGTTCGAGGTCTCGGCCTGGCCTTCCAGGTCGGCCTCCTGCTCGCCCTTGCCCTGGTGGGCCTGCGGCGTCTTGGTGATGCCGTGCGAGATGTAGTTGACGACGTCGAGCCGCGCGATGCCCTGCTGCTGCAGGAAGTACACGGCGTGCGAATCCTTCTCGCCGAAGATGGCCACCAGCACGTTGGCGCCGGTGACTTCCTTCTTGCCGGAGGACTGCACGTGCAGGATGGCGCGCTGGATCACGCGCTGGAAGCCGAGCGTCGGCTGGGTGTCGACCTCGCGGTCGGCGGCGATGCGCGGCGTCTGCTCGGCGATGTGCTGCGTCAGGTTCTTGCGCAGCTCGTCCATGTTCGCGCCGCAGGCGCGCAGCACCTCGGCGGCGGTGGGATTATCGAGCAGCGCGAGCAGCAGGTGCTCGACGGTGATGAACTCGTGGCGTTTCTGGCGAGCCTCGACGAACGCCATGTGCAAACTGACTTCGAGTTCCTGGGCAATCATTTCGCTTCTGTTCCTTGTATCACGTCTCTTCCATTACGCACTGCAAAGGATGCTGGTGCTTTCGGGAGTATGCCGCGACTTGCTGCACTTTGGTGGTTGCGACGTCGCGGGGATAGATGCCGCATATGCCGATTCCCTCCCGGTGCACCTTCAGCATCACCTGCGTGGCCCGTTCCCGGGTCATGCCGAAGAACTTTTGTAGCACCAACACCACGAATTCCATCGGCGTGTAGTCGTCGTTCAGCAGCATGACCTTGAACATCGACGGAGGCTTCAGCTTGGCCCGCTGAGCCTCTAGAAGGGTGTCGTCCTTTTGCTGCGCCATGCCGCCGCTTACGCGCCCCGTGCCCCCCGAAAATCTGACAACAAATAGAGCGTTAGCCCAGTACCTTCGATCATGGTACGCAATGTGGGGGGGCGGTGCAATGCGACGGCCAGCACCGAGCCGCGTGGATTAGCCTCGCTTTTTCACGGTCTTGCGTGCGAGCAACAGCTCAAACGGCGGGTCTTGACGACACTCGGAGCGGCGCGTAAAAGGCGGCTGTGTTTGGATTCAGGCTGTCTGTTTCGCCATGGTGTTTGCCATAGGGGGGCGGGGTCCGGGATTTCAGGCACGGCCCCGGGTAGCGTCTCGGAGCTCAACCAACACCAAGCAACAGGGAGAGAGCATGGCAACAGGCACCGTGAAGTGGTTCAACGACGCGAAGGGCTACGGCTTCATCACGCCCGACGACGGCAGCGAGGACTTGTTCGCGCATTTCTCGGCGATCAATATGTCCGGCTTCAAAACCCTCAAGGAAGGCCAGAAAGTAAGCTTCGACGTGGTGCAGGGGCCCAAGGGCAAGCAGGCCTCGAACATCCAGAAAGTCTAGGGGGAAAGAATCCGCTCGAGAGGCCGCCTTCCCGGCGGCCTTTTTTTATCTCAGAACTGGTACTGCAGCTTGAGGCCGAAGCTGTCGACCTTGCTCGCCGGCTGGAACAGCAGGAACTGCGTTCCCGGAAAGGCCGAGGAAGTCGTCGTCACCGCTTTCGATTCACCGAAACGGTAGCCGTCGTAGTAGCCGATCAGGCTCCAGCGCTGCGCGAAGCGATACCCGGCGTGCGCGTAAACGCTGAGCTCGCCTTTCGGATGCAGGGGCTCGTTCTGGTCGAAGCCGAGCTCGTCCAGGTGAGCGTTCTCCGAGACGTAGAACGGGAATTTGATGCCCGCGCCGCCGAAGAGACCATTCCGGGCGCGAGGGTCGATGTTGAAGCCCAGTCGGGCGAAGACGACGGAATAGTCTTCTTTCTGGTCCGGCAGGATGTTGCGTTCCCAATAATCGAAGCCGAGCCCGCCGAGCAACTCGAAGCCATGTGATTGCGGGAAGCGGTAGATGCCCTGCAGCTCGTTGACGAGTCCCGTGTAGCGCGTGCGCGCGGACGTGGGCTGGCCGGTGAAGAGGAAAGCGCCGGTGTAATCGATCGTGCCGCGGCGGAACTCCCCGCGATAGGCGAATTGCCAGCCGGCGTCCCGCTCGCCGAGGTAGCCCCAGCCCAGGCCGTAGCGCGGCCCTTTTTCGGTGACGCTCGGCGTGCCTTCTTCCTGCCACGTGAACGCCTCGAGGTCGGCGCTGACCGACCAGCTGGCCTGCGCGCCGGTGCTGAGCAAGAGCAGAGCGACGGCGACGGCGACGAGACTGCGCATTACATGCGCTCGATCATCGCCTGACCGAAGCCGGAGCACGAGACTTGTTTGGCGCCTTCCATCTGGCGCGCGAAATCGTAGGTCACGATCTTGTCCTGTATAGCACGCTCTATCGAGTGGATGATCGAGTCCGCGGCTTCCACCCAGCCCATGTGTCGCAGCATCATTTCGGCCGAAAGGATTTCCGAGCCCGGGTTGACGTAGTCCTTGCCGGCGTACTTGGGGGCCGTGCCGTGCGTCGCTTCGAACATCGCCACCGTGTCGGACAGGTTCGCGCCGGGCGCGATGCCGATGCCGCCGACTTCCGCTGCGAGCGCGTCCGAGATGTAGTCACCGTTGAGATTGGTCGTGGCAAGCACGTCGTATTCCGCTGGCCGCAAGAGAATCTGCTGGAGCATCGCGTCGGTGATCACGTCCTTGACCGTGATATCAGGCCCACGCTTCGGGTTCTTGAACTTCATCCAGGGGCCGCCATCGACCAGCTGCGCGCCGAACTCCTTCTGCGCGAGCTTGTAGCCCCAGTCGCGGAAGCCGCCTTCGGTGAACTTTTGAATGTTGCCCTTGTGCACGAGCGTCACCGATTTGCGCTGGTTGTCGACGGCGTACTGGTAGGCCCTGCGGATCAGGCGCTCGGAGCCTTCGATCGACACCGGCTTGATGCCGATCGCCGAGGACCCGGGGAAGCGGATCTTCTTGACCTTCATCTCCTTCTGGAGGAAGTCGATGACCTTCTTCGCCTCCGGCGAATTCGCCGCCCATTCAATGCCGGCGTAGATGTCCTCGGCGTTCTCGCGGAAGATGACCATGTCCACGTCGGCGGGCTTCTTGACCGGCGAAGGCACGCCCTTGAACCAGCGCACCGGGCGCAGGCAGACGTAAAGATCGAGCTCCTGGCGCAGCGCGACGTTGATCGAGCGGATGCCGCCGCCGACCGGCGTGGTGAGCGGGCCCTTGATCGAGACGACGTATTCCTTCGATGCTTCGAGCGTCTCGTCGGGCAGCCAGACGTTCTCGCCGTAGACGCGACAGGACTTCTCGCCGGCGAACATCTCCATCCAGACGATCTTCTTCTTGCCGCCGTAGGCCTTGGCGACGGCCGCGTCGACCACTTTCAGCATGACCGGCGTGATGTCGACGCCGGTACCGTCCCCCTCGATGTAGGGGATGATGGGACGGTCGGATACCTCGAGCGAGAAGTCCTTGCGGACGCGAATCTTCTCGCCGCTCGTCGGAACTTTGATGTGTTTGTAGGCCATGGGGTCTTCTTTGGCGGCAGGCGTGGAAGGGAGCGGGATTATATAAGGCCGAGCTTGAGGTCGAACACGCGCTCGACCAGCCAAATTCCGGCCACGACGGCGATCGCCGCCGAGCCGCCGACGAAGATCAGCCGGCGGTAGATCCAGCGCCGGCGCAGCGCAAAAGCGAGCGGCAGGAACGCGCTGATGATCGCCAGTTGGCCGAGCTCGACGCCCACGTTGAAGCCGACGAGCGCGAGCAGCAGCGCCTCGCGCGGCAGGCCGAGATCGGTCAGGACACTGGCGAAGCCGAAGCCGTGGATCAGGCCGAAGCCGAACGCCACCAGCCAGCGCTTGCCCCGCACCAACGGGCGCAGATTGTTGAGCGCCGCCGCCACCACCGAGAAGGCGATCGCCGACTCGACCAGGCGCGACGGCAGCTCGATCACCGACAGGGCCGCGAGCGACAGCGTGATCGAGTGCGCCACGGTGAAAGCGGTGGCCACCTTGAACACATCCCAGAAGGCCTCGCCGAAACGCTCGGTGGGCCGCCAGGCGCCGCCCACGCGGACCAGCACCGAGGGCAGCAGCAGCGACAGCAGGAACAGGATGTGGTCGAAGCCGATCCAGATGTGCCACACACCTTCGCGCAGGTAGTCGCCGAACTGCTCGAGCAGAGTGCGCTTGTGCAGGTCGAGTTCGATGCCCGGGCGCTGCGGCGAGAGCACCGCCGTCTGCGTGCCGGAGCCGAGGTCGGCGCGCAAGAGCCCGCGGTGCGTCGGGTCCAGGTCGAAGAACAGGCTGTACTCCACCGCGACGCGCGAGCGTGATGCGTCGGCGCATTGCACGTCGAAGCGCAGCACCGCGTAGGCGCCGTCGGTGTGCTCGTCGACGAGGTGCGCCGTCGGCGCGAGCCGGCACGGCTCGCCACCTGCGCGCACCGTCAGCCGCGCGAATGCATAGGCGTCGATCTCCGCGTGCTTCGCCCTGAGCTCGCCCCAGGTAATGGCGCCGTCGCCGTCCGCGTCGAGGCCGATGGCATATTCCAGATCGCGCAGCGCGATGTCCCATTGGCCGTGCAGCGAAGCGCCGTTGCCAAGCAGCGTGAGGTAGCTGTCGCTCGGCTTGTGCGCGTGCGCGACGCCGCACGCGAGCATCAGGACGACGAAAAGGCGCGTCATTGGAGCCGCGCGGCCAAGGCCTGCAGGCGCTCGCTTTCGAAGCGCGTTTCTGCCAGCCAGCGCAGCACCGGCGCCGCCGCCTGCCGGTCGCCGGCCGCGGCGGCGGCCTCGAGCACCACCCGCGCGTCGCGCGGCTCGCGTTGATCCTTCCAGTTGTCGAGCGCCACGGCGAGCGCTTTCTTCGGCTCATTCTTCAGATCGAGCAGGAAGCGCGCTTCCTCGCCCATGTGCAGGCGCTCGCCGCGCAGCGACGCCGCGGCGAATCGGTCGCCGAGCGCTTGCACGTGCGCGGCGGCCTCGCGCATCCCGACGCGTTTTTCGGCCAGCGCGAGCCGCAGCAGCAAAGTGTCGGAGCGTTCCCACTGCTTGAGCAGCGCGACGACTTCCCGCGGCCGCGCACGCTCCAGCAGAAAATCGGCGTAAGCAGCGAGCAGGAAGTTATCCTCGATGCCAAGATCGAACGCCTGCTTGAAGAGGGACTCCGCTGCCGCGGGATCCTCCAGCCGCCATGTCATCTCGGCGAGGCGCGTGAGAACCCAAAGCTTGACGTGGGGTTCTGCCTCGGGCTGCTGGCGTAGCGCTTCCGACAGGCGCACGTAGGCGCCGCGCGCGTGGCCCGTCGTCGCTTCGACGTAGGCACGGCAGCCGACGGCATAGAGGTCGGCAGGATCGCCGGGCAGCGCCGCGCACTCCGTACCCGCGGCGGCGTAGTTGGCGCGCACCATGAAGATCGCGGCGCGCCAGGCCCGCGCACCGTAGTGCTCGGGGTCCTTGGCGAGCGCGGCGGCAAAATCGGCCAGCGCAGGATCGAAATCGTGGCGGTACTGGCGCAGCAGTCCGCGCGTGTAGAGGATCTCCGCCGGCGCATCGCCCGCCCATCGGGCAATGGCCGCCTCGGCGTAGCCGATGTAGCGCGGATCGCCTTCCGCGTTGGCGAGCTCGAAATAGCGCCGCGCGAGGCCGGACGCCGCTTCGGGGTCGCCCGGCCGGCTTGCAGCCGCGGCGCGCAACTGGCGCAGCTCCACCATGACCGGGGCATCCCGCCGGGTCGGCAGGCGCTCGAGCACGGCAGCATCTCCCTTGGGTACATAGGGTGCCGCGTGGGCCGATGCCGACAATAAAAGATAAAGACAAAACAGGTACTTAGGCTGCACGACGAGGCCTTTCCAATGTTCTTCTACAATGCGCGCCGGGGATCGAAGTCAACGGTTGGTGATCTCGCGCGTTAAGTCCGTTGGGCCGGATTCACGTCCACCCGTGTTCGAACACAACTATAGGAGAAGGGGATGAGCAAGCTGATCTCGTTGATCGTCGCCGCGATGTTCGCGGCCGTAAGCCTGTCCGCGGTCGCCGCGTCGCATGTGGGCGCCCAGGACAAAAAGATGGACAAGATGGAAAAGATGGAAAAGAAGATGGACAAGAAAGACGGCAAGAAGAAGGACGGCAAGAAGAAGTCCGAGAAGAAAAAGTCCGACAAGATGGACAAGATGGACAAGATGGACAAGAAGTAATCTGCTTCCATCTGATACAAAGGCAGGGCGCGTCCCTGCCTTTTTCATTTATGCGCCTGCTCGCCGTTCTGTCCCTCGCGTCCACTGCGGCCTTCGCGCAGCAATTGCCAGTGGCGCAGCTCAACGCCGGCATGCACCTGATCCGCGCCGAGGTCGCCGCCGACTACGCGAGCCGCATGCAAGGCCTCATGTACCGGGCGTCCATGCCGTCCAACGCGGGCATGCTCTTTATCTTCGACGACAACGAGCGCCAATGCATGTGGATGAAGAACACGCTGATCCCGCTCTCGGTGGCCTTCATTGACGAGCGCGGTGTGATCGTCAACATCGAGGAGATGGCGCCGCAGACCGAGGACTCCCACTGCGCCGCGCGTCCTTCGCGCTATGCGCTGGAGATGAACAAGGGGTGGTTCGCGAACCGCGGCATCAAGCCCGGCGCGACGATCGACGGCATCGTCAGGTCAGCGCGACGGTAACGAGACCGGCGGCGAGGGCGGCGCGCGCCACCGGCGTCCAGCCCCGGCGCAGCTCGACGGCGTCGCGCCAAGCGAGCCGGCACCACCCCCAGTAAACCGCCAGCCGCAGCACCTCGGCGAGCGCCGCGGTTCGCGGCGCACCCGCCAGCCAGCGTTGCTCGGCGAACGTCGAGAGCGCGACCAGCATCGCGATGACCGGCACGCCGCAGAGCCACCATGACCTCATGATCTCCAGGACCCGAGCAAGAAACGACCCGATCTAGGAGAAGGCGACGCCGCCGTGGCTCTGGGCCACCATGAAGTAGAGCATCGGGATCGATAGCATGGTGTTGATGCGCGAGGCCATGCCCGCGCGCTTCGCCGCCGCGGCTTTCTCGGCGGCCTCCACCGTGACGATGCCGAGGGCCTTCTTCTGGTTCGGCCAGATGACGAACCAGACGTTCGCCCACATGATGGTGCCAAGCCAGGCGCCGATGCCGATCGAGGTGAACGGCTTCTGCAGCGTGAGTGCCTGCACCAGGTAGCCGTTCATCGTCGCGAGCAGCAAGCCGAGGATGATGGTCGCCATCGCCGCCCAGCGGAACCAGAAGAGCGCGGCCGGGGCGATGACTTTGCTCACCGCGGGTTTCTGATCGTCCGGGATCTTCGGCATCGACGGTGTCTGCACGAAGTTGAAGTACCAGAGCAAGCCGATCCACATCACGCCGGCAGTGATGTGGAGCCAGCGCATCGCGAAGAGCCACCAGCCGTGCTCGCCAAGGGCGACCTTGCCGCCGGCACCGGCGAGGATGATGAGCAGGATGATGAGCAGCACGACACCGGCGGTGATCGTCTTGCCCAGGGATTGGAAGAACGCGGCCATGGTTTTCTCCTTTTCTTTATAAGCCGAAAAAAGTCTAGCACCGTCAACGAGTTCAGGCCACCGCCCCGCTCGCGGCGGCGATCAGGACCACCACCTGCGCGAGCGCCAGGCCCGCTTGCAGCCAGTCGTGCTCGGCAATGAGGGCCGCCAGCAACCGCACATAGCAGACCGGCGTGACGAGGCCGAGGAGGGCGATGCCGGCAAGGTTCAGCCCATCGCCGTAGCCTAGGTCGCCGAGCCATGCCCAGCCGCTGGGGGCGCCGGTCGCTTCGATGAATTTGTGCACCGGGAGCGACCAGTAGCGGGGCAGCTCCTCGAGCGGCACATAGGCAGGCAGTACGCGTCCGACGTAAACCAGGAAGGCGACCAGCGAGACCACGAAACCGACCTGGGTGGCGATGTCGAGCCAGCGCGCATAAAGCTCGCGCTGTGCGCGGTCCGCGCGATTGAGGTCGGAATTCAAATCCACAGTCCCAATCCGCGGGTGAGCGCGCGCACGCCGGCAAGCAGCATGACGACGATGACCAGGCGCCGCACCACCGACGCCGGCGTGATGCCGAGGAGGCGCGCGCCGATGCGCGAGCCGAGCATCACGCCCAGGATCGACGGCACGACGATGAGCGGCAGCAGCGCGCCGCGATGGATGTAGACCCAAGCGGCGGAGCTGTTGATCACCGAGATAAGCAGCCCGCTCGAGCCGACCGCGACCTTCAGCGGCGCTGCCATCAGCAGGTTGAGCGCCGGCACGTTCGCGAAGCCGGCGCCGAGCCCGAAGATGCCGCCGAGAAAACCGATGGCGGCGAAGGCGGCGAGGCCGAGCAGCGTCTGGTGCGTGCGCCAGTCGATGGTGATGCCCGCCGCCGGGTCGCGGAACTCGCCTTCGAGGCGCAGCAGCGCGCCGAGCGCATCCGCATCGACGTTCGCGCTGTCCGCGCTGCGCGAGCGCCATATGAGAAGCGCGATGGCGATGATCAGCGCGCCGAGCAGCGTCTGGACGAGCTCGGTGGCGAGGGCGAGGCCGACGAGCGCGCCGGCGAAGGACGCGACCGAGCCGACGAGCGCGAGCGGCATGACGAGGCGCAGGCTCGCCATGCCGGCGCGCAGCAGCGGTGGGCCCGCGGCAAGCGTGCCGGCGAGGGCGAACATGAGGCCCGCGCCGCGCACGAAATCGAGGTGGAACGGAAACAGGCTGCCGACGATCGGCACGAACAGCACGCCGCCGCCGACGCCCGCGAGTACGGCGACGATGCCGATGAGGAAGCTGACGATGAACAGCGCGATCGGCCAGATCCACCACGGCACGGCGGCGACGTCGACCATGTTCGGGCTATTCTGCCGCCTTATGCCGCGCCTCGCCGCCAATGTGTCTATGCTCTTCCCCGAGCTCGACTTCCTCGACCGCTTCGCCGCCGCGCGCGCCGCGGGCTTTCGTTATGTCGAATACCAGTTCCCCTACGCCTGGCCGGCGGCCGAGATCGCGCGCCGCGCGCAAGACGCGGGCGTGCAGGTGGTGCTGCACAACCTGCCGGCCGGCGACAGGGCGCAGGGCGAGCGCGGCATCGCCTGCCTGCCGGGACGCGAGCGCGAATTCCGCGATGCGATCGAGCGCGCGATCGAGTACGCCGCCGCGGTGTCCTGCCCGCGGCTCAATTGCCTCGCCGGCCTCGCGCCCGCCGACGCGCGGCATTTCGCTACGCTGGTACCAAACCTGCGTCTTGCGGCGCGCCGCCTGGGCGAGGTCGGCATCCAGTTGATGATCGAGCCGATCAACACGCGCAGCGTTCCCGGGTTTTTCCTGACGCGCAGCAGCCAGGCGATCGATGTCCTGAACGCCGTCGGCGAAATGAATGCATTCCTTCAGTACGACGCCTTCCACATGCAGATCATGGAGGGCGACCTCGCGCGCACCGTCGAGCGCTTGCTCGGCCGCATCGGACACATCCAGATCGCGGACGCGCCGGATCGGCACGAGCCCGGGACGGGCGAGATCAATTTCGGTTTTCTCCTCGCGCACCTCGACGCGATCGGATATTCGGGCTGGGTGGGATGCGAATACAATCCCCGCGGTGACACGCTCGAAGGGTTGAAGTGGGCGAAGCCGTATCTCTGAGCCGGCAGCATGACGTAGCGCGCGCGTTGCGCGCATTCCTGCCGGAGCGCGCGGTGCTTTTCGAAGAGGAAGACACGCGGCCGTATGAATGCGACGGCCTCACCGCGTATCGCCAGTTGCCGATGGTCGTCGCGCTTCCGGAAACCGAGGCGCAAGTCCAGCGGATCCTGCGCACGTGCGCAGCGATGCGGGTTCCCGTCGTGCCGCGCGGTGCCGGCACCGGCCTTTCCGGCGGCGCGCTGCCGCCGGGCGATGGCGTGCTGCTCTCGATGGCCAAATTCATGCGCGTGCTGCGCGTCGATCCGCGCGCGCGCGTCGCGGTCGTGCAGCCCGGGGTGAGGAACGCGGTCATCTCCGAGCTCGCGGCGCCGCACGGCTTGTACTACGCGCCGGACCCCTCCAGCCAGATCGCATGCACCATCGGCGGCAACGTGGCGGAGAACTCAGGCGGCGTGCATTGCCTGAAGTACGGCCTCACCGTGCACAACGTGATGCGCGTGCGCGGCCTCACCATCGACGGCGAGCCGCTCGAGGTGGGCGGCGAAGCGCTCGATGCGCCAGGGCTCGACCTGCTGGCGCTTGCGGTCGGCTCCGAGGGCATGCTCTTGGTCGTCACCGAAGTCGGCGTGAAGCTATTGCCGAAGCCGCAGTGCGCGCGCGTCATCATGGCCTCGTTCGACGACGTGGAGAAAGCGGGCAATGCCGTGGCCGCGATCATCGGCGCGGGCATCATTCCCGCCGGCCTCGAGATGATGGATCGGCCGGCGACGCGCGCCGTGGAGCAGTTCGTGGCCGCGGGTTATGACCTCGAGGCGGCTGCGATCCTGCTCTGCGAGTCCGATGGCACCGAAGCCGAGGTCGAGCACGAGATCGTCCACATGGAGGCGGTGCTGCAACAAGCCGGCGCCGTGCGTTGCGCCGTCTCGAGGAACGAGGCCGAGCGGCTTCGCTTCTGGTCGGGGCGCAAGGCCGCCTTCCCGGCGGTCGGGCGCATCTCGCCGGATTACTACTGCATGGACGGCACGATTCCGCGCAAGCGCCTGGGCGAGGTGCTCAACTTCATCGCCGAGATGGAGAAGAAGTACGCGCTGCGCTGCCCGAACGTGTTTCACGCGGGCGACGGCAACCTGCATCCGCTGATCCTCTTCGATGCCAACAACGCCGGCGAGCTGCACCGCACGGAACAGTTTGCCGCCGAAGTGCTCGAGAAATGCGTCGCCGTGGGCGGCACCATCACCGGCGAGCACGGTGTCGGCGTGGAGAAGATCAACCAGATGTGCACCCAGTTCGGCACCGCGGAGCTGGAACTGTTCCACGCGGTGAAGCGGGCCTTCGATCCGCACGCGTTGCTCAACCCGGGTAAGGCCGTTCCAACCCTCGCGCGCTGCGCAGAATACGGCCGCATGCGCGTCCGTGGCGGCGCCCTGCCGCATCCCGAGCTGCCGCGCTTTTGAGCCTCGAAGGATTGAGCGCACGGATCCGTGATGCCGCGGAGCGCGGCACGCCGCTGCGGCTGCGAGGCGGCGGCAGCAAGGATTTCTACGGCAACGAGGCGCGCGGCGAACTGCTCGACACGCGCGCGTATGCCGGCATCGTAGACTACGAAGCAAGCGAGCTGGTACTCACGGCCCGCTGCGGTACGCCACTCACCCACGTCGAGGAGGTTTTGAGCGGAAAAGGTCAGTACCTGCCCTTCGAGCCGCCGCACTTCGGCGCCGCCACGTTCGGCGGCTGCGTGGCGGCGGGCCTTTCCGGCCCGCGCCGGGCTTGCGCCGGAGCGCTGCGCGATTTCGTCCTCGGCGTGAAGCTCGTCGACGGGCGCGGCCGGGTCATGCAATTCGGCGGACAGGTGATGAAGAACGTCGCGGGCTACGACATCTCGCGGCTCGTCGCCGGCTCGCTCGGTACGCTCGGGCTGATCGCCGAGGCGTCGCTCAAGGTCCTGCCGCGGCCATCGATGGACCTCACGCTGCGCCTCGAGCTGGACGAGACCCGCGCGCTGGATGCGATGAATCGCTGGGCCGCCGAGCCGCTGCCGATTTCCGCCACGCTGTGGCACGCCGGCCTGTTGGATGTGCGGCTCTCCGGATCCGAAGCTGCGGTGCGGGGCGCGCAAGCGAAGATCGGCGGCAGCCCGGTGGCGGACGGGTGGCGCGCGATCCGCGAGCAAACGCACCCGTTCTTCGCCGGCGACGCGCCGCTCTGGCGCCTCTCCGTTCCATCGAGCGCGTCCTCACTCGAGCCTTCGAACCTCATTGAATGGGGCGGAGCGCTGCGCTGGATGCGCGGCGGCGAGCCCGGCCCCATGCGGGAGCTCGCAAAGCGCGCGGGCGGACATGCCACGCTGTTTCGCGCGGCCGACAAATCGGCCGGCGCTTTTGCGCCGCTCGAGCCGGTGCTGATGCGTCTGCATCGCGCGCTTAAGGGCGCGTTCGACCCGGCCGGTATCCTCAATCCCGGGCGCCTTTATGCGGAGCTCTAGCGCTTGAGCCTTTTCTTCTGTTCTTCGACCGCCGCGCGGGCCTGCGAGGCAAACGCGGTCCTGGGGAAGCGTGAAAGGAGCTTGGCGTATAGCTGGATGGCGAGCGCCGGCTCGCCGGCTTCGCCGGCCTTACCCGCGGCATCGAGCAGCAAGCGCTCCTCCGGCACATGGACCGGCTGCGCTGAAACGGGGGTCGCTGACAGCGGTGGCGCCGCCGCGGGCCGTACCTCGGCGATCATGCTGACCATGCGCGCTTCGGCCTCCTCTTGCCGCTCGGCCCATTGCCGGCGCATGCGCGCGATATACCACACGACGCCGCCGATCGCGCTGAGGACCACGAACCACGCCAAGCCACGCATGCGAAAAGTATAGCGACCATGCAAACCGAGCTGGCTGACTTTATTCGCAGTACGCCCGAAGGCCGCGAGGCCGAGTCGATCCTGCGCAAATGCGTGCACTGCGGCTTCTGCACCGCGACCTGCCCGACTTACCAGGTTCTGGGCGACGACCTCGACAGCCCGCGCGGCCGCATCTACCTCATGAAACGTGCGCTCGAGGGTGCCGAGGTCACCGACAAGACGCGGCTGCACCTCGACCGCTGCCTGACGTGCCGTGCTTGCGAGACCACCTGTCCTTCGGGCGTGCGCTACGGCCGGCTGGTCGACATCGGGCGCAGGGTCGTGGAGTCGAAGACGCGCCGCGGGCCGCTCGAGCGCACGCAGCGCGCGCTGCTGGCGTGGGGATTGCCGCGCCCCCGCTTATTCTCTGCTGCGTTGCGCATCGGCCAGCTTTTCCGTCCGCTCGTGAAAGTGCCGCCGCGCGCGCGGCCGGCCGGCGCATGGCCGGCACCGCGCCAGGGCCGCAAGATGCTCGTGCTCGCCGGCTGCGTGCAGCCTGCGCTCGCGCCCTCGATCAACGCCGCTGCAGCGCGTGTGCTGGATCGCGCCGGGGTCTCGCTCTTCGAGGCTCCAGGCGCCGGCTGCTGCGGCGGCATCCGCTTCCATCTCAACTATCAGGAGGAAGGCCGCGACGACATGCGCGCGCTGATCGATGCCTGGTGGCCCCTCGTGGCGAACGGCCAGGTCGAGGCCATCGTGATGACGGCCAGCGGCTGCGGCGTGACCGTGAAGGAATATGGACATCTCCTGTCGCAGGATCGCGAATACGCGGAGAAGGCGGCGCGCATCTCGTCGCTGACCCGCGATCTGTGCGAAGTGATCAGTCCCGACATGATCCCGGCGGGTCGGGATCGCGGCAGCGTGGCATTCCAATCGCCTTGCACGCTGCAGCACGGCCAGCAGTTGCGCGGCGCGGTGGAAGCGCTGCTGATAAAAGCGGGCTACGCACCCGTGCCTGTCCAGGACGCGCACCTCTGCTGTGGCTCCGCCGGCACCTATTCGCTTCTGCACCCGGCAATTTCGCAGGAGCTGCGCGGCCGCAAGCTCGCTTCGCTCGGAACACCCGATGTCATTGCCACCGCGAACATCGGCTGCCTGAATCACTTGCAGGACGGCACGGCGACACCCGTGCGGCATTGGATCGAATTGCTGGACGTACAATGATGCCATGAGTGAAACGGTTCGCGTGGCCTGTCCGCACGACTGCCCCGACACCTGCGCCATGCTGGTGACGGTGGAGGACGGCAAGGCGACGAAGATCCAGGGCGATCCGCAGGCGCCGTTCACGGAAGGCACGATCTGCACCAAGGTTTCGCACTACCTCGAGCGCACCTATTCGCCCGATCGCCTGCAGTACCCGATGAAGCGCATCGGGGGCAAAGGCGAGGGCAGATTCCGCCGCATCACGTGGGACGAAGCGCTGGATGAAATCGCCGCGAAGCTCGAAGCGGCCGCGGCGGACAACCCCGAAACGATCCTGCCGCTCAGCTATGCCGGCACCATGGGCATGGTGCAGTACAGCTCGATGGACCGTCGCTTCTTCCACAAGCTCGGCGCCACGCTGCTCGACCGCACGCTCTGCTCGAGCGCGGGCAAGTATGGCTTGAAGGCCACGCTCGGCGGCGCGGTCGGCATGGACCCGGAGCGCTTCGACGAGGCGCGGCTCATCATCCTGTGGGGCGCGAATCCGATCGTGTCGAACCTGCACCTGTGGGGCCGGGTACAGGCGGCGAAGCGGCGCGGCGCCAAGGTGATCGCGATCGATCCCTATCGCAGTCTGTCGGCGGAGAAATGCACGCAGCACGTCGCGCTCCTGCCCGGAACGGATGGCGCGCTGGCGCTCGGCCTCATGCACGTGCTGGTGCGCGACAAGCGCGTGGACCGCGACTATGTCGAGCGCCATACGATCGGCTACGACGCCCTCGCGAAGCGCGTGCTCGCCGAGTATCCGCCCGAGCGGGTGGCCAGCCTCTGCGGCATCGAAGCGTCGGTGGTGGAAGAGCTGGCGCGTGATTACGCCACGCTCAAGCCTGCGGCGATCCGCCTCAACTACGGCATGCAGCGCCACGCCGGCGGCGGCATCGCCGCGCGTACTATCGCCTGCCTGCCGGCGCTGATCGGCGCCTGGCGCGATCCGGCCGCCGGCATCGTCCTCAGTACCTCGGACTTCTATGGCTTCGACCACGCCGCGCTCGAGCGCCCCGATCTCCTGGCCGGCCGCCGGCCGCGCATCATCAACCATTCGCAGGTCGGCGACGCGCTCACCTCCGCCCAGCCGCCGGTGCGGGCCACGATCGTCTACAACAACAATCCGGTCGCGGTATGCCCTGAGTCGGACAAGGTGATCGCGGGTTTCTCGCGCGATGATCTCTTCACCGTCGTCATCGACCACTTCCAGACCGACACGGCGGACTACGCCGACATCGTGCTGCCGGCGACGACGCAGCTCGAGCACCTGGACGTGCACAAGTCGTACGGCCATCTCTACGTGCTGGCGAACAACCCGGCGATCGCGCCGGTCGGCGAGTCGCTGCCCAATTCGGAAATCTTCCGGCGCCTCGCGGCGCGCATGGGATTCGCCGAGCCGTGCTTCCGCGATTCGGACGATGACATCTGCCGCACCGCGGTCGCGTCGGCCCAGCCGCGAATGGCGGGCGTGACCTGGGAAAAGCTGAAAGCGGAAGGCTGGCAGAAGCTCGCGGTGCCTGCGCGCTTCGCCCCGTTCGCCGAAGGCGGCTTCCCGACGCCGTCGGGGAAGTGCGAGTTCCATAGCCAGTGGCTGGAGGCGCAAGGCATCGATCCGCTGCCGTTCTACAACCCGCCGGCCGAAGCGAGCGATGCGGCCCTGGCCGAGCGCTATCCGCTCGCCTTCCTCTCGCCGCCGGCGCGCCATTTCCTCAATTCGACCTTTGCCAACCTCGCGCGCTTCCGCGAATTCGAGCGCGAGCCGCACCTCGACCTGCACCCGCAGGATGCTGCGGCGCGCGGCATCCGCGATGGCGACAGCGTGCGCGTCTTCAATCAACGCGGCTCCTATACGCTGCGCGCACGCGTCAACGGCAAGCCGCGGCCCGGGGTCGTCGTCGCGCCATCCGTGTGGTGGAAGAAATATTCGCCGGACGGGCGCAACGCCAACAACCTGACCTCGCAGCGCACCGCCGACCTGGGCGGCGGTGCGACCTTTTACGACTGCCGCGTGCAAGTCGAGCGCATCGCCCCCTGAAACCCGCGGTCATCGTTCTGCTCGCGCTGTCGTGCACGGCGCACGCGCAGGACCGCATCGAGATCGGCTCGAAGCGTTTCACCGAGTCGTACATCCTCGGCGAGATCCTGGCGCGCGCCAGCGGCGGCGAGCACAAGCCGGGACTCGGCAATACCGGCATCGTGCTCGCGGCGCTCAAGGCCGGCGCGATCGACGTCTACCCCGAGTACACCGGTACCATCTCGACCGAAGTAGTACGCCTGCCCGGGAAGGCGAGCCTTGCCGAGATCAACGCCGCGCTCGCGACGCAGGGCTTGCAGGCGGGCATCCCTCTTGGCTTCAACAACAGCTATGCGCTCGCCATGCGCGCGGACCGCGCGCAGGCCTTGGGCATCGCGAAGCTCTCGGACCTTGCCCGCCATCCAGAGGTGAAGCTCGGCCTGTCGCAGGAATTCATCGGCCGTGCGGACGGCTGGGATGGCCTCAAGCGCGCGTACGGGCTGCCGCAGCTGCCCGCGGGGCTCGATCACGGGCTGGCGTACGAGGCGACCGCCACGGGTCGTATCGACGTGATGGACGTCTATTCGACCGACGCCAAGATCGAGCGCTTCAAGCTGCGCGTGCTCGAGGACGATCGACGCTTCTTTCCCCGCTACGACGCGGTGCTCCTCTATCGCGCCGACCTTCCACAGCGCCTGCCCCGCCAGTTCGGCGAGTTGAAGAAGCTTGAAGGGCGCATCGACGAGCGCCAGATGATCCGCATGAACGCGGCGGCCGAGCTCGAGGGGCAGAACTTCGCGCAAGCCGCGGCGCTCTTCTTCGGCGAGACGCGCGGCGCAAAGCGCGATTTCATCGGCACGCTCTTCGGCGCCGATTTCTGGCGCCTCACGCGCGAGCATCTAGTGCTCGTGCTCACATCGCTCGCTGCCAGCATCGCGGTCGGCATCCCGCTCGGCATTGCGGCCGCCAAGCTGCCGCGGGCTTCGCAGATGATCCTCGGCGTCGTTGGCGTGATCCAGACGATTCCTTCGCTCGCGCTTTTCGCATTCCTGATCGCCGCCGTCGGCACGATCGGTGTCTTCCCCGCGCTGATCGCGCTCTTCCTCTATGCGCTCCTGCCGATCGTGCGCAATACATGCACCGGGCTCGTCGGCATCAGCCGGGGCATGCGGCAAGCGGCGATGGCGCTCGGCCTGCGTCCGGCCGAGCGGCTCTGGCTGATCGAGCTGCCACTCGCTCGGCCCTCAATCCTGGCGGGCATCAAGACCTCGGCGGTGATCAACGTCGGCACCGCGACCATCGCAGCCTTCATCGGCGCTGGTGGTTACGGCGAGAGGATCGCCGCAGGGCTTGCGCTGAACGACAACGTGACGCTGCTCGCCGGCGCCATCCCGGCCGCCGCGCTCGCCCTGATCGTGCAGGCCGCGTTCGAGCTCGCCGAGAAACGCCTCGCGTGGCCGGCACGCTAGAATCCGGCCCCAATCTATGCCCCAGCTGATCGCAGTCCCGCGCGAAACCGCTGCGGGCGAAAAGCGTGTTGCCACCGTCCCCGAGGTCGTCGAGAAGCTGATCAAGCTCGGCTTCCGCGTCGCCGTGCAATCCGGCGCGGGGGATGCCGCCAACTTCTCCGACGACGCGTATCGCGCCGCCGGCGCCGAGATCGTCTCCGACCCCTGGAATGCCGACATCATCTTTAAGGTGCGCGCGCCGAGCCCGGCCGAGGTCGGCGTGATGCGCGAAGGGCAGGTGCTCGTCAGTTTCATCTGGCCGGCGCAGAGCCCCGAATTGATGCAGAGCCTCGCGGCGCGCAAAGTGACGGTGCTCGCCATCGATTCGCTGCCGCGCACTCTGAGCCGCGCCCAGAAGATGGACGCGTTGACTTCCATGGCCGGCATCAGCGGCTACCGCGCCGTGATCGAGGCCGCCAACGCCTTCGGCCGCTTTTTCGCCGGACAGGTAACCGCCGCCGGCAAGGTTCCTCCGGCCAAGGTCTTCGTGGCGGGCGCCGGCGTAGCCGGCCTCGCTGCGATCGGCACCGCCGTCGGCTTGGGCGCCATCGTGCGCGCCAACGACACCCGTGCCGAAGTCGCCGATCAGGTCAAGTCGCTGGGTGGTGAGTTCGTCAGAGTCGACTACGAGGAAGAAGGCGCCGGCGGCGGCGGCTACGCCAAAGTCATGAGCGAGGGCTTCCAGAAGGCGCAGCGCGAGATGTACGCCAAGCAGGCCAAGGAGGCGGACATCATCATCACCACCGCGCTGATCCCCGGCAAGCCCGCGCCCAAGCTCATCACGGCCGACATGGTGAAGTCCATGAAGGCCGGCAGCGTGATCGTCGACATGGCGGCAGAGCAGGGCGGCAATTGCGAGTTGACCGAGCCCGGCCAGGCCGTCGTCAAGCATGGCGTCACGATCATCGGCTACACCGACCTCGTCAGCCGACTGGCGAAACAGTCGTCCACGCTGTACGGCACCAACCTGTTCCGGCTGGCCGAGGAGCTGTGCAAGACGAAGGACGGCGTCATCAACGTCAACATGGAAGACGAAGCCATCCGCGGCCTGACGGTGATCAAGGAAGGACGCATCACCTGGCCGCCGCCCGCGCTGAAGCTGTCGGCCCCGCCACCCAAGCCGGCGGTGAAACCGCCCACTCCGGCACCGAAGGGACACGGCGCGGCGAGTGCCCCGGCCTCGGCGAAGACCACGGCGATCGTGTTCCTCGTCGGCGCCATCGCGTTCTGGTTCATCGGCGCCCATGCGCCCGCCGCGTTCATCGGGCATTTCACGGTGTTCGTGCTCGCCTGCTTCATCGGCTACATGGTGATCTGGAACGTGACGCCGGCGCTGCATACGCCGCTCATGAGCGTCACCAATGCGATCAGCAGCATCATCGCCATCGGCGCGCTGGTGCAGGTGGCGCCGTCGATCGTGGACGATGCGGGCCGGCCGACGGGGTGGATCGTCGGCCTGGCGGTGCTGAGCATCGCGCTCGTCGCCATCAACATGTTCGGCGGCTTCGCCGTCACGCAGCGCATGCTGCAGATGTTCCGCAAGTGATGACGGCGACCCTTTCCACCGTCGCCTACGTCGGCGCGACCATCCTCTTCATCCTGAGCCTCGGCGGCCTGTCGAGCCCGGAGAGCTCGCGGCGCGGCAACCTCTATGGCATGGTCGGCATGACGATCGCGGTCCTCGCGACCGTGCTCGGCCCGCAGGTCACGAGCGCGGGTTACCCCTGGATCCTCGGCGCCATGGCGGTGGGCGCGGTGATCGGTCTCTTCGCGGCGCGCATGGTGAAAATGACGCAGATGCCCGAGCTGGTCGCGCTGATGCACAGCCTGGTCGGCCTCGCGGCGGTGCTGATCGGCTACGCGAACTACATCGACCCGGCGGCGACGACCCATTTCCAGGGCGCCGAGCGCACCATCCACCAGCTCGAGATCTACCTCGGCGTGCTGATCGGCGCGGTGACCTTTTCCGGCTCGCTCATCGCCTTCGGCAAACTCTCGGCCCGCATCACCGGCAAGCCGGTGCTGATCGCGGCGCGCCACTGGATCAATCTCGCCGGCCTGCTGGTGGTGATCTACTACGCTGGCGTATTCATGGGCGCGAGGAGCGTCGCCGAGGGCATGACGCCGCTCATCGTGATGACGGTCATCGCGCTCCTCTTTGGCATCCACATGGTGATGGCGATCGGCGGCGCCGACATGCCGGTCGTGGTGTCGATGCTGAACAGCTACTCCGGATGGGCGGCGGCGGCCACCGGTTTCATGCTGTCGAACGACCTCCTGATCGTCACGGGCGCGCTGGTCGGCTCGAGCGGCGCGATCCTCTCCTACATCATGTGCCGAGCGATGAACCGCAACTTCCTGAGCGTCATCGCAGGGGGGTTTGGAACGGGGGGCGGAACACCCGCCCCCTCAGGCGCGGCACCCGCGGGCGAGGTACATCCGATCAGCGCGCCGGAAACGGCCGAGCTATTGCGCGGCGCGAAGAACGTGATCATCGTGCCGGGCTACGGCATGGCGGTCGCGCAAGCTCAGCACACGGTGTACGAGATCACGAAATTCCTGCGCGACAAGAGCGTGAACGTGCGCTTCGGCATCCACCCGGTCGCGGGCCGCATGCCCGGCCACATGAACGTGCTGCTGGCCGAGGCGAAGGTGCCCTACGACATCGTGCTCGAGATGGACGAGATCAACCAGGACTTCGCCGAGACCGACGTCGCCATGGTGATCGGCGCCAACGACATCGTGAACCCAGCGGCGCAGGAGGATCCGTCGAGCCCGATCGCGGGCATGCCGGTGCTCGAGGTGTGGCACGCAAAGAACGTGGTGGTCATGAAGCGCAGCATGGCGTCGGGCTACGCGGGCGTGGACAACCCGCTCTTCTACAAGGACAACACGCGCATGCTCTTCGGCGATGCGAAGAAGATGCTCGACGAAGTGCTGGTGTCCCTGCGGGCGTGACGAAGGTCGGCATCTCGCCGCGCCTGCTGCATCCGCAGCCGGACGCTCGCGGCGTTTTCACGAAACTCCTGCACTACGTCGAGGACGGCATCGCGCAGTGGCTGCTGTCGCGCGACGCGCTGCTGTTCGTGCTTCCCTTGAGCGATCGCGCGGCGGATTACGCAAAGGCGCTCGACGGGCTGGTGCTGCAGGGTGGCGCCGACATCAGCCCGCTCGCGTATGGTGAGCAGCCGCTCAAGCCGGAATGGCAGGGAGATCCGCTGCGCGACGGCTATGAGATCGAGCTGGTGCGCGCGTTCATCAAGGCGGAGAAGCCAGTCCTCGGCATCTGCCGCGGCGCGCAAATGATCAATGTCGCGCTTGGCGGCTCGCTCCATCAGGACATCCCGGCGCATCGCAGCGACGATTACGACCAGCACGCGCACGACGTGCGCCTCGAGCCCGGGTCCGGCTTGGCGCGCCTCTACGGCGAGACCGGTCCGCGGCGCGTGGTATCGATCCATCACCAGGCCATCAAGCGCCTCGCCGCCGGCCTGCAGGTGGAAGCGCGTGCCGATGACGGCGTGATCGAGGCCATCCGCGGCACACAGGGCAGCTACCTCTGCGCGGTACAGTGGCATCCCGAGTTCCACGGCGGGCGCGACGGATTCCTGGACGGCGGCTTGCTGCTCGGCGAATTCCTGGAGGCTGCGCGCAAATGAAATCAGTGGTGCTTCGTCTGCTGGAGCGCGAGCGCGGCCTTTTCGCCGGCGCGCTGGTCATCGCCGCGGCCTGCATCGCGCTGGGCGTGCCCGTCGATTTCGTTCTTTTCGGCCTGACCCTCGCGGGGGTCGCGCTCTTTCATCACCATACGCTGCAGGTGGCGGTGATCGGGCTTACGGTCATCGTGCTCTACAAGCTCGGCTTCACCGGCTTCAAGACCGGCCCCGGCTTCGGCGGCCTGGCGCTGCACATGGCGCACGAGTGGGTGATCCTGACCAACCTCTTCGGACTGCTCCTGGGCTTCGCGCTGCTCTCCAATCATTTCGAGGAGAGCCAGGTGCCGGCGGTGCTGCCGCGCTTCCTGCCCGACGACTGGAAAGGCGGGCTGGCGCTGCTCTTCATGATCTTCGTGCTCTCTTCCTTCCTCGACAACATCGCCGCCGCGCTGATCGGCGGCACGATCGCGCGCACGGTGTTCCGCGGCAAGGTCCACATCGGCTACCTCGCGGCGATCGTCGCCGCCTCGAATGCCGGCGGTTCGGGCAGCGTGGTCGGCGACACCACCACGACGATGATGTGGATCGATGGGGTGAACCCGCTCGATGTGCTCGAGGCTTTCGTTGCTGCGGGCGCCGCGATGTTCATCTTCGGCATCCCCGCGGCGCTGCAGCAGCAGCGCTACTCGCCGATCACCGTGGACGCGCCCGCCGGCGTGCGCGTCGACTGGGCGCGGGTGGCGATTGTGGCGATCATTCTCATCACGGCGATCGTCGTCAATGTGCTCGTGAACGTGAAGTACCCGGAGTTTTCGGACGCTTTCCCTTTCATCAGCGCGGGCGTGTGGCTGGCGCTGCTCGCCACCGCGCCCTGGCGCAGGCCGCAATGGTCGCTGCTGCCGGGGGCGTTCAAGGGCAGCATCTTTCTTCTCTCGCTCATCGTTTGTGCCTCGCTCATGCCGGTCGAGAAGCTGCCCTCGGCTTCATGGCAGACCGCGCTCGGCCTCGGCTTCGTCTCGGCGGTGTTCGACAACATCCCGCTCACCGCGCTCGCACTGAAGCAGGGGGGATATGACTGGGGCTACCTAGCGTATGCCGTGGGCTTCGGCGGCTCGATGATCTGGTTCGGCTCCTCCGCCGGAGTCGCGCTTTCCAACATGTATCCGCAGGCAAAATCGGTCGGCCTGTGGCTCAAGCACGGCTGGCATGTGGCTCTCGCTTACGTTATCGGCTTCTTCGTCCTGTACGCCGTGCTCGGCTGGCATCCCAATGCGCCGCACAAGGCAACACCCGTGGCCGCCGCGTATTCCGCATCGTGAGAGCGCCTTGCCGCTGCTTGAAACCCGAGAGTAGAATCGTCGCGCCTCGCGCACGTCCCACAGCGGGCCAGGGCGCCTTGCACATAATTCGAACGTCCAGAGAGAGGAGACAAACTCATGAGTCAACAGCAATCTACCGCGTCGCGCCGCAAGTTCCTGACCGGCGCGGCAGCGGCGGCGACCGGCGCCGCAACCCTCGGTTTCCCCGCGATCGTCAAGGCGCAAGGTCCGATCACCATGCGCTGGCAGAGCACCTGGCCATCCAAGGACATCTTCCACGAGTACGCGCTCGACTTCGCCAAGAAGGTGAACGACATGACCGGCGGCGACCTCAAGATCGAGGTGCTGCCGGCGGGCGCGGTCGTGCCGGCCTTCGGCCTGCTGGACGCGGTCACCAAGGGAACGCTCGACGGCGGCCACGGCGTGCTGGTGTATCACTATGGCAAGCAGAATGCTCTTGCGCTGTGGGGCTCGGGCCCGGCCTTCGGCATGGATTCGAATCAGCTGCTGTCCTGGCACAAATACGGCGGCGGCAAGGATCTGCTCAACAAGCTTTACGCCTCGATTGGTGCCAACGTAGTGTCGTTCCCTTACGGCCCGATGACGACCCAGCCGCTCGGCTGGTTCAAGAAGCCGATCACCAAGCCCGATGATTTCAAGGGGCTCAAGTACCGCACCGTGGGCGTTTCGATCGACGTATTCACCGGCATGGGCGCGGCGGTCAACGCGCTGCCCGGCGGCGAGATCGTGCCGGCGATGGACCGCGGACTGCTCGATGCGGCGGAGTTCAACAACGCCACCTCCGACCGGCTCCTCGGCTTCCCGGACGTTTCCAAGGTCTGCATGCTGCAGAGCTATCACCAGAACGCCGAGCAGTTCGAGATCATGTTCAACAAGACCAAGTTCGACGCGCTGCCCGCCAAGATGAGGGCAATCATCGAAAACGCGGTGGAAGCGGCGTCGCAGGACTTGAGCTGGAAGGCGATCGACCGGTATTCGAAGGACTACATCGAGATGCAGACCAAGGACAAGGTGCGCTTCTATAAGACGCCCGATTCGATCCTGCAAAGGCAGCTCGAGACCTACGATGCAGCGGCGAAAAAACGCGCCGACAACGCGATGTGGGTCGAGATCGAGAATTCGCAAAGGGTGTTCGCCGAGCGCGTTGTGCGCTGGGATCTGGACACGACCGTTAGCCGGCGGATGGCCTATACGCACTATTTCGGCAAGGGCGCCGCCAAGCCTGCAGCCAAGAAAGCTTGACGCCAGGCTGACCAATGAACACCATCCGGCGGCCCCGGATGGTGTTTTTTTGCCGGCATAAAATTTCCGCCATGCAAAAACTGCTGCTGTTCGTCGACAGAATCAGCACCTGGGTCGGTCAGGCGTTTTCCTGGTTCATCGTGGCGCTCACGCTGCACGTGAGCTGGGAGGTCTTCTCGCGCTATGTGCTCGACCACCCGCGCGCCTGGGCCTTCGATGTGATGATCATGATGTACGGCACGCTGTTCATGATGGCGGGCGCCTACACGCTCGCCAAGAACGGGCACGTGCGCGGCGACGTGATCTACGGCTTCTTCTCGCCGCGTGCCCAGGCGGCGGTCGACCTCACGCTCTACATCGTGTTTTTCATTCCCGGCGTCATCGCGCTCGTATGGGCAGGCTACACCTACGCCGCCGAGTCCCTGGCGATCAGGGAGAGCTCGAACATCACTTCCGAGGGGCCGCCGGTCTATCCCTTCAAAATGGTGATTCCGCTCGCCGGCGCGTTCGTCCTGATGCAGGGCATCGTCGAGATTATCCGCTGCATCATCTGCTTGAAGACAGGCGACTGGCCATCGCGCGAGGAGGATGTGGTGGAAGTCGACGTCGACAAGCTGAAAGAAGAGCTGCACGTGAAGGACGAGGACATCCAGAAGCTCGACCAGTACGTCGTGAAGCAAGAACGCAAATGAGGCTGCGCAAGGAGCTGTGGTTCGGCTTCGCGCTGATCGCGCTCATCGTGCTGCCCACGCTGCTGCTGATGCCCTGGGGGCATCTCAGCAACGGTCACCTCGGCCTGATGATGCTGTCGCTGATCGTGGTGGGCATCATGATGGGATTCCCCACCGCCTTCACCCTCATGGGCATGGGCGTGTTCTTCGCCTGGCTCGCCTACCGCAGCGTGAACCCGGCGCTCGCCAACCGGCAGGTGCTCGATCTGTTCGTGCAGCGCACCTACGGCGTGATGTCGAACGACGTGCTGATCGCGATCCCGCTGTTCCTGTTCATGGGCTATCTCGTCGAGCGCGCGCAGCTGATCGACAAGCTGTTCAGGAGCCTGCACCTCGCGACCGCGCGGATTCCCGGCTCGCTTGCGGTCGCCACCGTCGTCACCTGCGCGATTTTCGCCACCGCGACCGGCATTGTCGGCGCCGTGGTGACGCTGATGGGCCTGCTCGCGTTTCCGGCCATGCTCAAGGCGGGCTACAACATCAAGGTTTCCGCCGGCGCGATCACCGCGGGCGGCTGCCTCGGCATCCTGATCCCGCCTTCGGTGCTGCTGATCGTCTACGGCGCGGTGGCGGGTGTGTCGGTGGTGCAGCTCTACGCCGGCGCCTTCCTGCCGGGCTTCATGCTCGCGGGGCTTTACATCGGTTACATCATCGTGCTGGCGAAATGGCGGCCCGAGCTGATGCCGCCCCTGCCCGAGAGCGAACGGCGCGTGGAGCTGCCGGGCTTCGCGCAATCGCTGCGCCAGTATGGCGGCAACGCGCTCGCCGGCCTTTCGCGCGCCTTTACCGGGCGCGCCGCTTCGCACGTGCCGCAACGTACGGTGCTGGGCCAGCTTGTCGTCAGCCTGTCGCCCGCGCTTTTCATACTGTTCCTGCTCGGCGTCACCTATCACGCGGCGACCGCGCCGGAGACAAGGACCGACACGGCGGGATTGATCGAAGCGGGCGGAGCGGTTGCGGCCGACGCCAGCGAATCGGAGCAGTCGAGCGGCCTGATCGGTGCGCCGGAAGAGGAGCAGGAGGCCAAGCCGCAAGAGCTGGCGCCGCCACCGGGCGCCGGGGAGAAAACGCCCGCGGCCGAGGAGAAGGCGGCCACTTCTCCGGTCGCCCAGACGCAGGCCCCTGCGCAAAAGGTGCCCGCGCCGCTCTGGTTCTGGATCGTGCTCGCCTTAGGCGTCGCGGCGATCGCCCTGATCTACTGGCTCTGGAGCTGGGAGCGGCTCGAGGTCTACAAGATGCTGCTCATCTCGTTCTTTCCGCTCGCCATATTGATCCTGATGGTGCTCGGCTCGATCGTGTTCGGCCTGGCAACGCCGAGCGAGGCCGCGGCGGTTGGCGGGTTCGGCGGATTCCTGCTCGCGGCGGCCTATCGCTACACCGCTCGGCTGCGCGCCCCGGGCGAGCAGCGCCGTAATCAGGCGGCCGTCATCTGGAGCACGGTGAAAGACCTCGGCACCATCCTCAAGGAATCCTCGTTCCTGACCGCCAAGACCAGCGCCATGGTGTGCTGGCTGTTCGTCGGCTCCGGAATTTTCTCCGCCGCGTTCGCGCTGCTCGGCGGCCAGGAGCTGATCGAGAAGTGGGTGCTGTCGCTCGACATGACGCCGGTGCAGTTCATGATGCTCGCGCAGTTCATCATTTTCATTCTCGGCTGGCCGCTCGAATGGACCGAGATCATCATCATCTTCATGCCGATCTTCCTGCCGCTCTTGCCGCATTTCGGCATCGACCCGCTGTTTTTCGGGTTGCTGGTGGCGCTCAACCTGCAGACCGCGTTCCTCTCGCCGCCGGTGGCGATGGCCGCCTTCTACCTCAAAGGCGTGTCGCCGCCGCACGTGACGTTGAACCAGATCTTCGCCGGCATGATGCCTTTCATGGGCATCCAGATCCTCGCGCTCGTGCTGCTGTACGTCTTCCCGCAGATCGGCCTATGGCTGCCGCACATGCTGTATGCCCGATGAGCACGCGGCGCAGCTGAGCGCGAGCGAGGCGGCGCGGCGCATGCGCGATGCCGTGCTGACTTCCGAGGAACTGGTGAGCGCGTGCCTCGAGCGCATCCGCCAGGTCGAGCCCACGGTGCAGGCTTGGCAGTTCCTCGATGAAGAGCATGCGCTTGCGCAGGCGCGCGCCGCCGATGAGCGCCGGCGCAGCGGGGTCCCGGTCGGAGCGCTGAACGGCATTCCGGTCGGCATCAAGGACATCATCGACACCGGCGACATGCCGACCGAGAACGGCACCGTCCTCCACAAGGGGCGCATGCCGCGCACCGATGCCGCCGTGGTGGCGAAGCTGCGCGCTGCGGGCGCGGTGATTATGGGCAAGACCGTGACGACCGAATGCGCCTATTTCAATCCCGGCAAGACGCGCAACCCGCACAATCCGGAGCACACGCCGGGCGGTTCGTCGAGCGGCTCGGCCGCGGCGGTGGCGGCGCAGATGGTGCCGCTCGCGCTCGGCAGCCAGACGGCGGGTTCGGTCATCCGGCCGGGCGCGTTCTGTGGCGACTACGCCTTCAAGCCGACGCACGGGTTGATTCCGCGCACTGGCGTGCTGCAGCTCTCGCGCACGCTTGACCACATCGGCATTTTTGCGCGCAGCCTGGACGATGTCGCGCTCTTGGCGGAGGAGCTCGTCGGTTATGACGAAGGCGACCCCGACACGCGGCCGCGCGCCCGCGTGCCGTTCTCGGCAGTGCTGAACGAAGCGCCGCCCATCGCGCCGATGTTCGCGTTCATCAAGACGCCGCATTGGGAGCGCGTCGATGCCGACGCGAGAGAGGCTTACGCCGAGCTCGTCGAGACCCTGGGAGATCGCGTCGAGGAAGTCGAGCTCATCCCCTCTGCGCGCGGCGCGTGGGACTGGCAGCGCAGCATCATGGAAGCCGAGATGGCGATCAACCTCGAGCCGCTGTGGACGGCCGGCAGGGAGAAGCTCTCCGAGCGCCTGCGCGGCCTGATGGAGCGCGGCCGCGAGATGCGCGCCATCGACTATCAACGCGCGCTGCGCAGCGTGGCACCGATCGTGGCGAGTTTCGACGAGCTTTTCACGGAGCGCTACGACGCGATCCTCACGCCGCCCGCGCTCGGCACGGCGCCGAAGGGGCTTGGCGCCACCGGCGACCCGGTGTTCTGCGTGCTCTGGACGCTGCTCGGCATGCCGGCGGTCACGCTGCCGCTGATGCGCGGCACGAACGGCTTGCCGCTCGGCGTGCAGCTGGTCGGCCGGCGCAATTTCGACGCGCGCCTCCTCAGGACGGCGCGCTGGCTGGAGAAGAAGGTCTCTTAAGCTGCCGCTGCGAGCGTGCGCAGCGATTCCAGCTCGGCGCGCAGCCGCTCGAGCTCGGTGCGATCCGAGAATGCGACCACCCAGTGGGCGATCGCGCCCTCGGCGCCGCGCACGGCGCTGAGGGTGAGCTCCACATGGCGCTGCGCGCCCTCGCGCGTCCAGGCCTTGACCGTGCGCCGCGGCGTCGACTCGGCGAGCATGCGGTGCACCAGCGCCTCGTCGCCGCGGAAGGCGAGGCTGCCGAGGCTGCGGCCGACCGCTTCGTCGGCGCGGCAGCCGAAAAAGGCCTCGAACGCCGCGTTCACGTAAGTGACCGGCCGGTGGGTCGCCGAGTCGTCGAGGATGGCGATGGGAAAGCCGCAGGCGCCGAGCGCGCCGCGCGCCATGACGCAATCGGCGAGCAGGCGAGAGAGCGCCGGCGAGGCGTCGCGGCGCGGAGAATCAATCGAGCTCATCGGCTGCTTTTGCCATGATTCACCGGAGCTAACAAGTGTCCTCAGGCGACGACAGCGTGCCGCGGCTTTGCCGGCGCCGACAGGGAGTACACGTAGCGGCGCAGACGCCCGAGGTCCGCGGTCTCGATCGTCGCGCGCAGGAAGTCCATGTTGCGCTCGATCTCCGACTGGTAAAGGCTCGGGCCGTCGAAATGCGACTCGGCGTAGCGGTCGGCGGCGTCGAGCTTGTTCTGGATGCGGGTGCGCGCCACGTATTCGTAGAAGCCGGGCGTCTTGATGATCAGGTCGTCGGGCGAGCTGTAGCGCACGATCTCGCGGCCGTCGGCCAGCTGCTCGCGCGCGATGCGGCCCCAGACGAACTCCTCGTAGAGGAACTCGCGCACCTTCTCGAGGTACATGCGGTCCGACATCTGGCCGATGAGATCGGCGGTGCCGACCATGCAGCCCACCATGCGGTCGCGCGCATCGTCGGCCCGGATCTCGTCGACATCCATCTCGTAGCCCGTGAAATGCACCAGGCGAGAGGCGAGCGGCGCTTCGGCGGCGAAGCCGACCTTGGGCAGGTACGAGGCGATGAAGTCGGCGCTGCGGCTGACGTGCACCTTGGTGAAGATGGCGCCGTTCTCCACGCCCGCTTCCGAGGTGCGCTTGACATACCCGGCGTCGTGCCACAGCGCGATCAGCACGCCCATCGCCGCGCGCCGCGCGCCGAGCCGGTCGGCGGGCGCGCAGGTGCGGTCGTGCCCGTCGACGAGCCGCGCCATGGCGAGCGTCATGTCGAGCGTGTGGCGGATATCGTGGTAGAGCGTGTCGCAGGCGAGATAGCCCGGATAGCGGCCCTCGTAAAGCGCATGGAAGTCGTCGAACGCGCGCTCGAGCGCGGCGAAGTCGGCCCCGGGATAGCGGGCGCCGTAGAGCCGCAGCACGGCGTCGCGCACGTGGGAAGGCTTCTCCACGTTGATGCGGTTGGTGACGTCGTTCTGGCTGAGACGGTCCTGCATGCGCGCCTGGCCCCCCTCGAGCCAGCCTGCGGGCGATTATTCCGCCAGCGCCGGGTGGAGGCAAGGATAAAAGTAGCGGGAGACGGCCCATAAGCCGGGTTCTGTGCACCCCGGACGGGCAAGCCCATCCGGGGCCGGCAGCCATTCCTCTGGGCCTGCGGTTACCCGCAGGCTCAAGCCACCTACCCGCAAGCTCGGCCGAGCCGGCCTTGGCGCTTGCCTATTTGGTGTTGCTCCGGATGGAGGTTGCCGCGTTTCACCCCTCGGGCCGCAGTTATTCACTACGGCCTGAGGACTCGTCTCTGTGGCCCTGTTCGTCACGTCGCCGTGCCAGGGAATTACCCTGCATCCCGCTCTGCGGAGCCCGGACTTTCCTCCCCGGCGTCCGAAGACGCGCAGGGCGGCTGCCAGGCCGACTCCCGCTGGCAATTTTACGCGCCGAGGCGGAGCCTGGGAGCCCGGCCGAGGGCTGCGACCCGAAAAAGCGAGGACCATGAAGCGACGGCTCTACTTTCTTCTTCCCGGCGTGGCGAGCGCCACGCGCACCGCCAACGACCTGTTGCTCGCGCGAGTCGAGGACCGCCACATGCATTTCCTCGCGAAGCGCGGCACCGATCTCGGCGAGCTGCACGAGGCGAGCCACCTCTTCAAGACGGATCTCGTGCGCGGCGCGGGATTCGGCCTCGCGCTCGGCGTGTGGATGGGGACCATGGCGGCGATCGCGGTGCCGAACTCGCGCCTCGAGCCCTTCCGCGCGATCGTGTCCTCGCGCCATCCCGAGGTCGTGCTCTCGTCGCGGGAAACGCGCTACCCGGCTTTCCCCTGACGGAAGTAGCGCTCGTCATCGTAGAAGTCGGCGTGCTCGTTATCCGCCCAGCCCGGATAGCCGAACACCGGTAACGGCGCGAGGTCGCGCGGTGTTGCCTCCTTCGGCAGCTGCGCAAGCCATGCCGCGGCTTGCGAATCCATGTCCGTGGTCGGCGAAACGAAAATCGCCTTGCAGGTAATTCCGGGCCAGGGCTTCAGAGCCTGCTCCAGCACCGCGTGGCCGAGCACTGCAAACCGCATCGCCTGCTGCACACGTTCACGGCGCTGCCAGAACAGTTCCTTCCAGCGGTGATCGCGCGCAAGCTCGACCAGCTCGGGGTCGCCGCTGACGACGAGCGCGCCGCCTTCGTCGAAAATGGTGAGGAGGTCGCGCAGCCTGCCGCGCTGGCCCTGCTCGTGCGGAATCGCCGCGGCGTGCATGGCGTTGATGCGCGCCTTGGTGCGCGGGAACGCAAGCCAGCACATCGCATTGAACCAGTCGTGGAGATTGTCGGAACGCGTCTCGACCCGGCCGGTGTCGTACACGCGCACCTCGTAGGGCCCGCGCTCGCTAGTGGGTGCGACGAAGCGGATCTGTCGGCCGCTCTCCGTACAAATGCCGGTGGCGGCCGAGTTCAGATCGTCGAGCGACCTGAGCCCGAGCCAGCGCTCGAGCGGCGCGTAGACCGGGTGAGCTAGACGAGCTTCCAGGGAATCGTTTCGCCCGCGCGCAGCGGCACGAGCACGTCGTCGCCGAACTTCATCGTCTCCGGCACCACCCATTCCTCGCGCACGAGCGTAATGCGGCCGCGGTTCGCGGGCAGGTTGTAGAACCGGGCGCCGTATTCGGCGGCGAAGCCCTCGAGCTTGTCGAGCGCGTGCGCCTCCTCGAAGGCGATGGCGTAGAGCTCGATGGCGGCGTGCGCGGTGTAGATCCCGGCGCAGCCACAGGACGCTTCCTTGGTGGCGCGCGCGTGCGGCGCGCTATCGGTGCCGAGGAAGAACTTCGGATTGCCGGAGGTCGCCGCCTCGACGAGCGCGTCGCGGTGCTCCTCGCGCTTCAGCACCGGCAGGCAGTAGTGGTGCGGCCGGATGCCGCCCATGAAAAGGGCATTGCGGTTCATGAGCAGGTGATGCGCGGTGATGGTCGCGGCAACGTTGGCCCCGGTGACCTCGACGAACTGCACCGCGTCGCGCGTGGTGATGTGCTCGAGCACCACCTTCAGCTGCGGAAAGCGCTCGAGCAGCGGACCAAGCGTCTCCTCGAGGAACGCCTTCTCGCGGTCGAAGACGTCGATCGCCGGGTCGGTCGACTCGCCGTGCACGAGGAGCGGCATGCCGACCTCTGCCATTTTCTCGAGCGTATGGAAGCAGCGCGAGATGCGCGTCACGCCGGCGTCCGAATGCGTCGTCGCGCCGGCCGGGTAGAGCTTCACGCCGTGGACGCGGCCGGAAAGCTTGGCCCGCGCGATCTCTTCCGGCGGCGTGTCATCGGTCAGGTAGAGCGTCATCAGCGGCTCGAACTCCGCGCCATCCTCCAGCTCGCCCAGGATGCGCTCGCGGTAGTTGAGCACCTGCTGCGTGGTGCGCAGCGCGGGCTTCAGGTTCGGCATCACGATCGCGCGCGCGAAGCGCCGCGCCGTGTCGGCCAGCACGCTCGCCATGGCCGGCCCGTCGCGCAGGTGCACGTGGAAGTCGTCCGGCTGGCGCAGCGTAATGCGGTCCATCGCGCCGATTTTACTTGGCCCCGCCTTTCGTCCTGTGCAGCGCTTTTCGATAAAGCTCGGCCTTCGGGAGGCCGGTGATGCGTGCAGCCAGTTTCGCCGCCTCGCTCGGCGGCAATGCCGCCAGCAGAACGTCGAGCACGCGCTCGGCGTCGACGGCGGCGGCGGTACGCTCCTCGCCCGGCGCGAGCACGAGCACGAATTCGCCCTGCGCACGCTCGCGGCGCTCGTCGAGCCAGCCCACCGCGGCGCCGAGCGACAGGCGCGCCACCTCCTCGAACTTTTTGCTCAGCTCGCGGGCAACGACGATCTCGCGCTCGGCGCCGAACCTGCCGGCGAGGTCCTCGAGCGTGTCGCGCACGCGATGCGGCGCCTCGTAGAGGACGACCGGGAAAGGCAGATCCAATGCTTCGAGCGCCTTGCGGCGCGCGCCTGCCTGCGGGGGCAGGAATCCGGCGAAAAGGAAGCGCCCTGCCGGAAAGCCGGCGGCCGAGATCGCGGCGGCTGCGGCGCTCGGGCCGGGCAGCGGACTCACCGGAATTCCGGCCGCATGTGCCTGCGCGACGAGCCACGCGCCGGGATCGGACAGCGCGGGCGTGCCCGCGTCGCTGACGAGCGCCACGCTTTTCCCTTGGCGCAGGGCCTGGATGAGCCCCTTGGCCGCATTGCGCTCGTTGTGCTCGTGCAATGGCACCGTTTGCGCGCTGATGCCGTAACGCGCGAGCAGGGTGCGGCTGGTGCGCGTGTCTTCGCAGGCGATGAGATCCGCCATGCGAAGCGTCTCAAGCGAGCGCGGGCTCGCATCGGCGAGGTTGCCGATCGGCGTGGCTACCACGTAAAGCGTTCCGGTCAACCGGCGCGCGTCCCCATTCGTTAAGCGTGCCATGAACCGCGAAGGCGCGCGAGCCGAAGACCTCTGCGCCGAACTGCTGCGTGCGGCGGGCCTCAAGCTCGTCGAGCGCAACTGGCGCTGCCGTCTCGGCGAGATCGACCTCATCGCCGAGGAAAAGGGCACGCTGGTCTTCGCCGAGGTGCGCATGCGCGGTTCCGGCAATTTCGGCGGCGCCGCCGAAAGCATCACGGCGGCGAAGCGCTCGCGCCTCATCGCCGCGGCGCGGCTCTATCTCACGCGCCGGCCCGACGCGACCTGCCGCTTCGACGTGTTCCTCATCGACGGGTCGCCGCGGCATGTGCAGTGGATCCGCAATGCGTTCACCGAGTAGGGGTCGCGGCAGCGTGTAAAATCGTCGCGCTCATGCAACAAGCAGATGGCAAGCTCCTCGCCCGCGTCGCGGCGCATTTCGCCGAAAGCGTCAAATTGAAGCAGCAGGCCGCCGAAGTCCTCGGCGCGCCGATCGCCAAGGCCGCACGGTTGCTCGCCGAGTCGCTCAGGAACGGCGGCAAGGTCATGGCCTGCGGCAACGGCGGCTCGGCCGCCGACGCGCAGCATTTCGCCGCCGAGCTCGTGAATCGCTTCGAAGCCGAGCGGCCGCCGCTCGCCGGCGTGGCGCTCACCACCGACAGCTCGAACCTCACCTCGATCGCCAACGACTACGCCTGGGAACAGGTCTTCTCCAAGCAAGTGCGCGCGCTCGGACGGCGCGGCGATGTGCTGCTCGCGATCTCGACGAGCGGCAATTCCAGGAACGTGCTGGAGGCGCTGTCGGTCGCGCACGAGCTTGGCGTGCGCGTGATCGCGCTCACGGGCAACGGCGGGGGCAGCATGGGGCCGCTCCTCAAAGAGGACGACGCGCACATCTGCGTACCGCATAAGACGACCGCTCGCATCCAGGAAGTGCATCTTCTCGTGTTGCACTGCCTGTGCGACGCCATCGACTACCAGCTATTCGGAACCACGCAATGACCCGCTTACTTCTCCTTTTACTCGCCGCTTCCACCACGCTCGCACTACAGGCTTGCGCCCCGGTCGTCATCGGCGCCGCCGGCGGCGCAGCGTACAGCTCGCTCGAGGATCGCCGCACCACCGGTACGCAGATCGACGACGAATCGATCGAGGTGCGCGCCTCGAACCGCGTGAGCGATCGCTTCGGCAGCACGGTGCACGTCAACGTGACTTCGTATAACCGGCAGGCGCTGCTTACCGGTGAGGTGCCCGAAGAGAAGACCCGCACCGAGGTGGAGAAGATCGTGCGCGCCGTGCCGACGGTGAAAGACGTCACCAACGACCTGCAGATCGCGGGCATCTCCTCCTATGGGGCGCGCGGCAACGATGCCTACCTGACGACCAAGGTTCGGGGCCGGCTGCTCGATACCAAGCGGGTGAGCCCGGTGCACATCAAGGTCGTGACCGAGGCAAGCGTGGTCTATCTGATGGGCGTCGTCACTGAGCCCGAAGCCGACGAGACCGTCGAGATCGCGCGCAATACCGGCGGCGTGCGCAAGGTGGTGAAAGTGTTCGAGTACTGCAAGCCGACCGATGATGCCTGCCGCGCCTCGGCGTCCAAGACGAAGGCGACGCAATAGCCCAGCCCGCGTTCGAATCCAAGATCCGCGATCCCGGCGCGCTCGCCTGGCTCGGCGAACTGGGGCGGCCGCTGGTTTTCACCAATGGCGTCTTCGATCTCCTGCACCGCGGGCATGTCACCTACCTCGACGAGGCGCGCGCCATGGGCGCGAGCCTGCTGGTGGCGCTGAATAGCGACGCTTCGGCACGCCGGCTCGGCAAGGGCGCCGAGCGGCCGCTCAACCCGCTCGCCGACCGGCTGGCCGTCATCGCGGCGCTCGCCTCGGTCAGCGCCGTGACCTGGTTCGAGGACGACACGCCGGAGAAGCTCATCGCCGCGTGCCAGCCCGACGTGCTCGTGAAGGGCGGCGACTGGCCGATCGAGCGCATCGCGGGCGCAAAGAGCGTGCTCGCCAGGGGCGGGCGCGTCGTCTCGATTCCGTTCGAGCACGAGCGCTCGACGACGGCGCTGGTGCAACGCATCCGGCGTACTATTACTTCATGAAGCTGCATCAGCTCAAAGTCGAATACGACGCCGAGCAGGACCGCCTGATCATGCTCGTCGCGACGAGCGAATCCATGGAGCTGCGCCTTGCGCTCAGCCGGCGCTTCGTCAAGCTGCTGTGGCCGCTTCTCGTCAAGCTGGCCGAGGAAACCAGCCCCCGCATCCGCACTCAGGCGAACCCCGAGGCGCGCAAGGCGCTGCTCGGCCTCGAGCACGAGCACGCGGTTTCCAGGGCCGACTTCACCAAGCCCTACGACGCCGGCGAGTCGACACGGCCGCTGGGCGACTCGCCGCTGCTTCTCGCGCGCATCCAGACCGGGCACGACCGCAACGGGCAGCCGGTGGTCGCGCTGCATCCGGCGGAGGGGCAGGGCATCACACTCTCCTTCGACTCGGTGCTCCTGCACTCGGTCTGCCGGCTGCTGCAGGCGGCCGTGAAGAAGAGCGACTGGGACATGGAGTTGAAGCTTCCCGGCACCGAAGGCTCCGAAGCTGGCGAGCGCCCGGCGCGCACCTTGAATTGAGCGCATTTGACCCGCTTGGCCTGATAGCGCCGCTCGCCCGCGTGGTGGCCGAGCTCGGCTACGAGAAGCCCACGCCGGTGCAGGAGCAGGCGATTCCAGTCGTGCTCGCCGGGCGCGACCTGATGGCCGGCGCGCAGACCGGCACCGGCAAGACCGCCGCCTTCGCGCTGCCGATCCTGCAGCGCCTCGCACCGCTTGCCAGCACCTCGACGTCGCCCGCGCGCCATCCGGTGCGGGCGCTCGTGCTGGCACCGACCCGCGAGCTCGCGGTGCAGGTTGCCGAGAGCTTCCGCGACTATGGCAAGCACCTGCCTTTGCGCAGCACCGTGGTCTACGGCGGCGTCGACATGAATGCGCAGATCGCCGAGCTGCGCCGCGGCGTCGAGGTCCTCGTCGCCACGCCCGGGCGCCTGCTCGACCACGTGCAGAACAAGACGGTGATGTTCAACCAGGTGCAGACGCTGGTGCTGGATGAGGCCGACCGCATGCTCGACATGGGCTTCCTGCCCGACATCAAGCGCATCATCGCGCTCCTGCCGCGCGAGCGGCAGAACCTGCTCTTCTCGGCCACCTTTCCCGACGAGATCCGCACGCTGGCGAAGACGCTGCTGCGCAATCCCGCCGAGATCACCGTGACGCCGCGCACCGTGGCCGCCGAGCTCGTGACGCACGTCGTGCACCCGGTGGCGCGCGAAAAGAAGCGCGACCTGCTGGCCTACATCATCCAGACACGCGGCCTGAAGCAGGTGCTGGTGTTCAGCGGCACGCGCATCGGCGCGAATCGCCTCGCGCACCAGCTGCGGCTCGACCGCATCCAGGCCGACGCGATCCACGGCGACAAGACGCAGGCCGAGCGCGAGGCGGCGCTCGCCGACTTCAAGTCGGGCAAGACGGCGGTGCTGGTGGCGACCGACGTCGCTTCGCGCGGCCTGGACATCGAGGGCCTGCCGCAGGTGATCAACTTCGACGTGCCGCACTCGCCCGAGGACTACGTGCACCGCATCGGGCGCACCGGCCGCGCGGGACTCACCGGCGAAGCGATCTCGCTCGTTGCGCCCGAGGACATGGAGTCGCTCGGCGCCATCGAGCGCCTGATCAAGAAGCGCATCGACCGCGTGCTGGTGCCCGGCTTCCAGCCGAGCGGCGCCACGGTGGCAACGCTCATGGGCGATCAGCCCAGGCCGCGCCGAAGCTCGCCCAACGTGCGGCGCGACCGCCCGGTCAAGCCGGCCGACCCGATCTTCTCCAAGCCCTACGAACCGGGCACCGCGCCGCCCGCAGCACCGAAAGCCGAAGCTCCGCAGCAGCCCAAGCGCAGGCAGCCGCAGGTCGCCGCTCTGCTTGGCGGGAAGTTAAAGAACGCTTAGACGCAGCGCGCGCCGTCGACCTCGATGCAGGTGCCACTGATCATCGCGGCTTCGTCCGATGCCAGATATAGACACGCGTTCGCGACGTCCAGCGGTGTCGAGAACCGGCCGAGCGGAATGGTCGCCATGAACTTCTTCTTCATCTCGTCGGTCACGGCGCCGCCGGCGAACTCGGCCGAGAGGCCGGTATCGGGGCTGAAGACGGGGTTCACGCAGTTGACGCGGATCTTGTCGGGCCCGAACTCGGCGGCCATCGACTTCGACAACAGGATCACCGCGCCTTTCGAGCTGTTGTAGACCGTGAGCCCCGGTCGCGGGCGTAGCCCCGCCGTGGAGGCGATGTTGACGAATGCGCCGCCCCCGCGGCGCCGGAAGACCGGCACGGCGTGCTGGGCCGAGAGGTAAACGCTCTTCACGTTGACCGCGTACACCTTGTCGAACTCGGCCTCGCTGACCTCGAGGTAGGGCTTGTTGCGATGGGTCCAGCCGGCGTTGTTCACGACGATCGCGAGGTGTTCGCCCGCCGCCTGGATGAGCCGCGACCAGTCGGCGCCCTGGGTGACGTCTGCCTGCACGAAGCGGCCGCCGATCTCCTTCGCGACGCGCTCGCCCTGCGGATTGACGTCGTTCACCACGATCGTGGCGCCTTCCTCGGCGAAGCGGCGGGCGATGCCGGCGCCGAAGCCGGAGCCCGCGCCGGTGATGATCGCCGTTTTGCCTTCGAGGCGCATCAGCCCTTCTCCTTGAACGGGGTGTGCTCGACCAGCTCGTTGACGTACTGCGCGATGCCGAGGGTTTCGCGCTCGAGGAACGTCTCGATCGCGCGCGCGAACTTCGGGTGCGCAAGCCAGTGCGCCGACAGCGCCTGTACGGGCATCAGGCCGCGGAAGATCTTGTGCTCCCCCTGCGCGCCGCCCTCGAAGACTCTTATTTTTCGGGCAATCGCGTATTCGATGGCCTGGTAATAGCAGCACTCGAAGTGCAAAAGCGGCACGTGCTCGACTGCGCCCCAGTAGCGGCCGTAGAGATGATCGGCGTCGCGGAGGAATAGCGACGAGGCGATCGCTTTCCCGTCGCGCTCCGCGAGCACCATGACGATGTGCTCCGGCAGGGCGGCGCCGATGCGCAGGTAGAACTCGAGGTTGAGGTAGGGCGTCGAGCGATGCGCCGCGTAAGTACCGCGATAGCAGCGGTTGAAGAACTCCCAGTGCTCGCGCTCGATCGCCGCGCCCTCCAGCCAGCGCAACTGCACGCGGGCTTGCGCCACCCGCCGGCGCTCCTGGCGGATGTTCTTGCGCCGCGCGTGCGAAAGGCGGCCGAGGAAATCCTCGAAGTCGGTGTAGCCGGCATTGGTCCAGTGGAACTGCACCGTGCGCCGCATGAGCAAGCCGTGCTCGGCGAGCACGGTCGCGTCCTCGTCCTGCGCAAAGAGCACGTGCAGCGAGGAAGTGTCGCGCGCCAACTCGAGCGCTGTCTTCACGAGCGTGTTCTTCACTGCGGGAGACGCCGCAAGGAGGCGCGGCCCGCGCACCGGCGTGAACGGCACGGCGCAGACGAGCTTCGGGTAGTAGTCGACGCCATGGCGCTCATGGGCATCGGCCCAGGCCCAGTCGAAGACGTATTCGCCGTACGAGTGATTCTTGGCGAAGATCGGCATCGCACCGACCAGCGCGCCGGATCGGCGCAGCAGCACGATCTGCGGCAGCCAGCCGCTGCTTGCGCTGGCGCAGCCGGTCTCGATCAGCGCCGAGAGGAATTCGTGGCGCAGGAACGGCTGCTCACCGGCCAGCGCGTTCCATTCGGTGGGATCGATGCCGGAGAGCGAATCGACGATGCGGACGCTTTCCAAGTCGCTACGATACAATGCTCCTCACTCGTGGGAGACCGCAGATGAAGAAGATCGAGGCCATCGTCAAACCGTTCAAGCTCGACGAAGTGCGCGAAGCGCTCTCCGAAGTCGGCGTCACCGGCTTGACCGTCACCGAGGTCAAGGGTTTCGGCCGCCAGAAGGGCCACACCGAGCTCTACCGCGGCGCCGAGTACGTGGTCGATTTCCTGCCGAAGGTCAAGATCGAGGTGGTGGTGCCGAACGACCAGGTCGAGCGTGCCATCGATGCCATCGTCAAGTCGGCGCGCACCGGCAAGATCGGCGACGGCAAGATCTTCGTCACCGGCGTCGAGCACGTGGTGCGCATCCGCACCGGCGAGACCAACGAGGCTGCCGTTTAGCTTTTCAGTAGCACCAGCACCGCGCCGCTGCCACCTTGGGCCGCCGGCGCCTGGCTGAAGGCCAGCACGTCCTGCCGCACCAGCCACTTCCGTAGCAAGCCTTTCAGCACCGGCTCGCGTTGATGCGAGCCGCGGCCTTTGCCGTGGATGATGCGCACGCAGCCCAGCCGCCGCTGCCGGCAGTGGCGCAAAAACTCAGTCACGCCGATGGCCGCCATGTGCCGGTTCATGCCGTGCAGGTCGAGCTCGTCCTCGACCACCCAGTGGCCGCGCCGCAGCTTGCGCAGCACGTCGCGGCCCAGGCCTTCGCCGAGGTAGGCGAGCTCATTGCCGGAATCGATCGCGTCGTCGAGGTTCAGCGGCCCGAGCGACTCCGCGAGCACGGCGCGCTCGTCGCGCAAGCGCTGCTTTGGAAGAGGCGAGATGCGCCGCCGGTGAGGTTCGGCGCGGCGGCGCGGCGCTAGAGGCTTGGCGTCAGCGACGGCACGACGGAACTCATCGTCTTCCTCATTTTCCTTACGAAGCGAGGCCATCGAGGTATTTCTCGGCGTCGAGCGCGGCCATGCAGCCGCTGCCCGCGCTCGTCACCGCCTGGCGGTAGACATGATCCTGCACGTCGCCTGCCGCGAAGACGCCTTTGACGCTGGTTGCCGTCGCCATGCCCTCCGACCCGCCGCGCGTGACGATGTAGCCCTCGCGCATCTCGACCTGGCCGGCGAAGACCTGCGTGTTCGGCGTATGCCCTATCGCCACGAACAGCCCCTTGGCCACGATGTCGCGCTTGCTGTTTCCCTTGAGCTGCTGCACGCGGACGCCGGTGACGCCCGTATTGTCGCCGAGCACCTCGTCGACGACCGCGTCGAGGACGAGGCCGATCTTGCCTTCGGCGACGCGCTTCATCAGCTTGTCCTGCATGATTTTCTCGGCACGGAACTTGTCGCGCCGGTGCACGAGCTGGACATGGCGCGAGATGTTGGCGAGGTAGAGCGCCTCTTCCACCGCGGTGTTGCCGCCGCCGACCACCACCACGTCCTGCCCCTTGTAGAAGAAACCGTCGCAGGTCGCGCAGGCCGAGACGCCGCGCCCCATGAATTTCTGCTCCGAGGGCAGGCCGAGATACTTGGCCGAGGCGCCGGTGGCGATGATCAGGGCGTCGCAGGTGTAGCTCGCCATGTCGCCTTCGAGGAGGAACGGCCGGCGATCGAAGTGCGCCTTGTGGATGTGGTCGCGGACAATCTCCGTATCGAAGCGCCCGGCGTGCTTGCGGAAGCGCTCCATGAGATCGGGACCTTGCACGCCGTCGGCATCGGCCGGCCAGTTGTCGACGTCGGTCGTCGTCATGAGCTGCCCGCCCTGCGCGATGCCGGCGACGAGCACCGGCTTCAGGTTCGCCCGCGCCGCGTACACCGCGGCGGTATAGCCGGCGGGGCCTGAACCGAGAATCAGCAGCCGGGAGTGACGAGCGGGACGCGAAGCCATGGCGGCAAAAATTATAAGGCCGCGATTCTGCTAACATAGATTTGCAAAGGGAAAGGGCGATTTCTCCTATGGCAACGACGGTCTCGACAGCGGTCCTGAAGGCGGTGCCGCTATTCGCGAGTTTTCCCGACGACCAGCTGCGCACGCTGACCACCATGGTCACGCGGCGCAGCGCCGCGCGCTCGACCACCATCATGGCGGGCGGCGACGCGACCGACTCCCTCTACATCGTGCTCTCGGGCCGGCTCAAGGTGATGATGAGCGACTCCGACGGCAAGGAGGTCATTCTTTCGATCCTCGGGCCCGGCGAGTTCTTCGGCGAGATGGGCCTGATCGACGACGAGCCGCGCTCGGCGAGCGTGGTGACGATCGAGCCTTGCGAGCTGCTCGCCATCGCCAAGCGCGACTTCAAGAAGTGCCTCCTCGAGAACAACGAGATGGCGATGGCGGTGATGCGCGGCCTGGTGCGGCGCCTGCGCGAGGCCGATCGCAAGATCGGCAGCCTCGCGCTGCTCGATGTCTACGGCCGCGTCGCCCGCCTGCTCCTCGACATGGCGGAAAACGTCAACGGCGAGAAGGTGGTCACCAAGCGACTGCCGAAGCAGGACATCGCCAAGATGATCGGTGCGTCCCGCGAGATGGTGAGCCGCGTCATGAAAGACCTGCAGACCGGCGGCTATATCGAGATGCGCGGCTTCAACATCGTGCTGCGCGACACCATCATGCTGCCGGAGTAGCCCTGGCCGTAGCAAACAAGAGCGGCCCTGCGCCGCTTCCCGCACGGCTCGCGGGTCTGGTACGCGAAGCGAAGTGGCTTCTTCTCGGTGCGGCGGCGCTCTACCTGCTGCTGCTGTTCATCACCTACAACCGCGGTGACCCGGGCTGGTCGCACACCGGCGGCGACGCTGTCGTGCGCAACGCCGGCGGCGCGCTCGGCGCTTGGTTGGCGGACATCCTGCTCTACCTGTTCGGTCTTTCCGCCTACTGGCTGGTCGCGCTTGGCACGCTGGCAGTGCTATGGGGTTTGCGGCGCTACGACGCGCGCTCGGTCGGCTTTGCGCTCGGCGGCTTCCTGGCGCTCATCCTCTCCAGCGCGTCGCTCGAGGCGCTGCGCTTGCATAGCCTGTCGGTCCAGCTGCCGCTCGCGCCGGGCGGACTGCTCGGCGATGTCATCGGCAACGCACTGGGCATCGCACTCGGCTTTACCGGCGCTACCCTGGCGCTCATCGCTCTGGCTGCCGTGGGCTTCAGCCTGTTCACGGGCCTCTCGTGGCTGAGGATTTCGGAGTTCGTCGGATTCGCGCTCGAGTCCGCGTACACGCTCGCCCGAGGCGCGTGGGAGCGGCGACAGGATCGCCGCCTCGGCGAAATCGCGCGCGAGGAGCGCACGCTCGTCGTCGAGGCCGAGAAGAAGCGCGAGGAAAGCCATCCGCCGCTGCGCATCGAGCCGCCGGCGCCGAAGATCAAGAAGTCCGAGCGCGTGCAGAAGGAAAAGCAGGCCAAGCTCTTCGACGAGCTGCCCGACACGCCGCTGCCGCCGCTCAAGCTGCTCGACGAGGCGCAGGCCGCCGAAGGCGAGCGGGTCAGCGCCGAGACGCTGGAATTCACCTCGCGCCTGATCGAGAAGAAGCTCTCCGACTTCGGCGTCGCCGTGAAGGTGCTCGCCGCTTATCCGGGGCCGGTGATCACGCGCTACGAGGTCGAGCCCGACATCGGCGTGAAGGGCAGCCAGGTCGTGAATCTGGTGAAGGACCTGGCGCGCGCGCTGTCGGTCGTCTCCATCCGCGTGGTGGAGACTATTCCGGGCAAGTCGTGCATGGGGCTCGAGATCCCCAACCCGCACCGCCAGATCGTGCGCCTCTCGGAGATCCTCGGCTCCGAGGCCTACCACGCGCTCAGCTCCCCGCTCGCCATCGCGCTCGGCAAGGACATCGCCGGCAATCCGGTGGTCGCCGACCTGGCAAAGATGCCGCACCTGCTGGTCGCCGGCACCACCGGTTCGGGCAAGTCGGTGGGCTTGAACGCGATGATCCTCGCGCTCCTCTACAAGGCGGAGCCGAAGAGCATTCGCCTGATCATGATCGATCCGAAGATGCTCGAGCTTTCGGTCTACAAGGACATCCCGCACCTGCTCGCGCCGGTCGTCATCGACATGAAGCAGGCGGTGAACGCGCTCACCTGGTGCGTCGCCGAGATGGATCGCCGCTACAAGCTCATGAACTGGATCGGCGCGCGCAACCTCTCGGGCTACAACCATCGCGTCACCGAGCAGGAGTGCGAAGATCCGTTCGCGCTCGACGCCGGGAAAGCAGAGAAGCTCACGCCGATGCCGCAGATCGTGGTGGTGGTCGACGAGCTCGCCGACCTCATGATGGTGGTGGGCAAGAAGGTGGAGGAGCTGATCGCGCGCATTGCCCAAAAGGCGCGCGCCGCGGGCATCCACCTGATCCTCGCCACGCAGCGCCCCTCGGTCGATGTCATCACCGGCCTCATCAAGGCCAACATTCCGACGCGCATCGCGTTCCAGGTTGCGTCGAAGGTCGACTCGCGCACCATCCTCGATCAATCGGGCGCCGAAACACTGCTCGGCGCGGGCGACATGCTCTATCTGCCGGCGGGCAGCGGCCTGCCGCAGCGCGTGCACGGGGCGTTCGTCGCGGATCACGAAGTGCACAAGGTGGTCGAGCACCTGAAATCGCTCGCCAAGCCCGAATACCTGGGCGAAGTCCTCGAGCCGGCAGCGCCGGAAGACGGCGTCGCCGGGCCGGACGGTGCGCCCACCGGCGAGAAGGACCCGCTCTACGATCAGGCGGTGGAGATCGTGCTGCGCACCCGCCGTCCCTCGATCTCGCTCGTCCAGCGGCACCTGCGCATCGGCTACAACCGCGCCGCGCGGCTGATCGAGGACATGGAGCGCGCCGGCATGGTCTCGGCGATGCAGTCCAACGGCAACCGCGAGGTGTTGGTCCCCGCCAAAGCGGAGTAGCTTTGCCCCTATGAAAACTTTCCTGGGCGTGATTGCGCTCTGCATCGCGTTTTGCGCCGACGGCGCGAGCCTCGATCGCTACAAAGCCTTCCTCAACGGCACGCAATCGGCGCGCGCGCAGTTCGAGCAGAAGGTGTACGACCGCAACGGCAAACTGACGCAGGAGACGCGCGGCAACTTCGTGTTCCAGCGTCCCGGCCGCTTTCGCTGGGTTTACGACAAGCCCGCCGACCAGGTGATCGTCGGCGACGGCAGTCGCGTGTGGATTTACGACCGGCAACTGAACCAGGTGACGGTGCGCAAGCTCACCGCTGCGCTCGGCTCGACGCCCGCGGCGCTGCTCGCGGGCGGCAGCGGCATCGAATCTTCCTTCGAGATGAGCGACGCCGGCGAGAAAGACGGCCTCGAGTGGATCGAAGCCAAGCCGCGCGATCGCGAGGCCGGCTTCGAGCGCGTGCGCATGGGCTTCGACAAGGAGAATCTCCGCGCGATGGAGCTGACCGACAATTTCGGCCAGACTACGTTCCTCAGCTTCTCGAAGCTGGTGCGCAACCCGCAGGTCAATCCGAACGAGTTCCGCTTCGATCCTCCGAAAGGCGCCGACGTCTTAGGGGACAAGTAGGGGTGTCCTGAAAAAGATGCACAAACTTGTCGTTCCCGCGAAAGCGGGAACCCATGTCCTGGAAAGACGAGATTGGGCCTCCGCCTTCGCGGGGGCGACTCTCTCAGAGCGTCTGTAATGGCGGCCGACTTATTCGGCAAAGCTGAGCCCGTCGCGCCGCTCGCCGACGCGCTGCGGCCGAAGTCGCTCGACGAAGTCGTCGGCCAGAGCCATCTCATCGGTCCGGGCAAGCCGCTGCGCCTCGCCTTCGAGACGGGCCGCCCGCATTCGATGATCCTGTGGGGGCCGCCGGGCTCGGGCAAGACCACCATCGCGCGCCTGATGGCGAAGGCCTTCAACGCCGAGTTCGTCGCGCTCTCCGCCGTCTTCTCCGGCGTGAAGGACATCCGCGAGGCCGTGGCCGCGGCGCAGGCACGCCTCGAGCAGTTCGGCCGGCGCACCATCCTCTTCGTCGACGAGGTGCACCGCTTCAACAAGGCCCAGCAGGACGCCTTCCTGCCTTTCGTCGAGCAGGGCCTCATCACCTTCGTCGGCGCGACCACCGAGAACCCGTCGTTCGAAGTGAACAGCGCGCTTCTTTCGCGCGCCACGGTGTACGTGCTCGAGCCGCTGAGCGGCGCGGATCTCGCCACGCTTCTTTCCCGATCCGGAATCAAAATCGAAGAAGACGCCAGGGCGCGGCTCATCGGCTTTGCCGACGGCGATGCGCGGCGCTTGCTCAATGCGGCAGAGATCCTCAAGAACACCGGCCACCAGCCGATCGACGGCGCGTTCGTCGAGCAGACGCTCGCCAGGAACCTGCGGCGCTTCGACAAGGGCGGCGAGCAGTTCTACGACCAGATCTCGGCGCTGCACAAGGCGGTGCGCGGCTCCAATGCGGATGCGTCGCTCTACTGGATGGTCCGCATGCTCGACGGCGGCGCCGATCCGCGCTATGTCGGGCGGCGCGTGGTGCGCATGGCGATCGAGGACGTCGGGCTCGCCGATCCACAGGGGCTGCGCATCGCGCTCGATGCCTGCGAGACCTACGAGCGCCTGGGCAGTCCCGAAGGCGAGCTGGCGCTCGCCGAGGCGGTGCTCTACCTCGCGCTCGCCCCCAAATCGAACGCGGTATACGAAGCCTATAATGCGGCGCGCGATTTCGTCACCCGGGACGGCACCCGCCCCGTGCCGCTGCACATCAGGAACGCTCCGACGAAGCTCATGAAGCAGCTTGGCTACGGCAAGGACTATCGCTACGCGCACGAGGAACAGGGCGCCTACGCGGCGGGCGAGAATTACTTCCCCGAAGGCATGCCCGCGGTCGAGTGGTACAAGCCCACCGATCGCGGCCGTGAGGCGAGGCTGCGCGAGCGCATCGCCGAGCTGCGTCGCCTCGACGCCGAGGCCGGCAAGAACGAATGATCGACATCCAGCTTCTGCGCAAAGACCCCGCCGAGGTGGCGCGCCGGCTCGCCGGGCGCGGCGCCGGCGCCTTCGACGCCGGGCAATTCCAGCAATTCGAGACCGTGCGCAAGAACCTGCAGACGGCGGTCGAGCAGGCACAGGCCTCGCGCAACCGCATCGCCAAGGACATCGGCCAGGCGAAGGCCAAGGGGCACGACGTGACCGATCTGCTCGTGCAGGGCGAGAAGCTCAAGTCGCTGCTGGAGGAGTCGGAGCAGCAACTCGCCAAGCTGCAGAGCGGCTTCCAGGATTTTCTCGGGCGGATTCCGAACATCCCGCACGAGTCGGTGCCCCTCGGCGAGAGCGCCGAGCAGAACCGCGAGGCGCGGCGCTGGGGCGAGCCGAGGAAATTCGATTTCGCGGTGCAGGACCACGTCGACATCGGCGAAGCGCTCGGCGGACTCGACTTCGCCACCGCCGCCAAGATCGCCGGCAGCCGCTTCTACGTCATGCGCGGCTCGGTCGCGCGCCTGCATCGCGCCATCGGCCAGTTCATGCTCGACACCCACACGCGCGAACATGGCTACACCGAGACCTACGCGCCCTACATGGTGAGCGCGGCGTGCGCCGACGGCGTCTCGAGTTTCGCCAAGTTCAAGGACGACCTCTTCAAGCTCGAAGGGCGTGATCTTTATCTGATTCCGACCTCGGAATACCCGGTGACGAACTACGTGCGCGAGGAGATCATTCCCCTCGAGCGGTTGCCGATGAAATACGCCTGCCACTCGCCCTGCTTCCGCTCGGAGGCGGGCTCGGCCGGCAAGGACACGCGCGGCATGATCCGCGTGCACCAGTTCGACAAGGTCGAGATGGTGCAGATCGTGCATCCGGAGCAGTCCTACGCCGCGCACGAGGAGCTCACCTCGCACGCTGAGACGATCCTCAAGAAGCTGGAACTGCCGTATCGCGTGATGCTGCTTTCCAGCGGCGACATGGGCTTCGCCGCCGCGAAGACCTACGACCTGGAAGTGTGGCTGCCCGGGCAGAACGCCTATCGCGAGATCTCCTCGTGCTCGAACTACGAGGCGTTCCAGGCGCGGCGCATGCAAGCGCGCTTTCGCAACGAAAAGGGCAAGCCCGAGCATGTCCATACGCTGAACGGCTCAGGCCTCGCCATCGGCCGCACGCTCGTCGCCATTCTCGAGAACTATCAGCAGCGCGACGGGTCAGTCGTCATCCCGGCCGCGCTACGCAGCTACATGGGCGGCGAGGAGCGCATTAGCAAGTAAAATTCGCTTTCGTTTCGACCGCGGAGAGATGGCAGAGTGGTCGAATGCGGCAGACTCGAAATCTGTTGTACCCATCGGGTACCGGGGGTTCGAATCCCTCTCTCTCCGCCACATTTCAGTTACTTACGGCTACATCACTTCTCGTCACTGCATCATCGTTGTGACGAATTTGTGCCGTGAGACTTAGCCGCGCTGCATGTGCCTTCAAGCGCTCGGGGGCGAGATGCGCAGGGCGATTAACCATCTCTAGCGTCTCCCAGCCTCCAAGCTCGCCGATCGCCCTTCGCGCCTTCGCCTGGTCCGCATGCACCAGCGCTACGCCGCGCTTCAGATCAACCGGCGACCACTCCAAGCCATACACGTTTGCCTGACGCAGCCCTGTTGCTAAAGCGAACCTGGCCATCGCCGCAAGCCATTCGGGGAGGTGCGTAAGCAGCGTTTCCGCTTCTTCTCGCGTAATCCACCGAATGCGCAGCTTCGGTTCCGGTACATCTTCAGCTTCGGCGCGCGGTCCAGCCATTCCCACACGCCAGCGGCCTTGATTAGGATCGCCCTAAGGCAAGCGATGTACCGGTTCCGCGTTGCTGCCGCGCTGTTGGACTTCTTCCTTCTCCAACAGGTCCGCCACGCCGTTCCGCGTAATCGCGTCCAGCGGCTGCCCCGCGAAATGCTCAGTCCAGAATGCGACCTGCCTTTCGTATTCCTTGAGGCTCGTCTTGCCTTCCGCTTCCTCCGAGATTCCGTAGCGGACTGCGACCTTGGTAACTGCTTCCGCCCAGACTTCCTCATAGAGCTTGGCGTGCTCATAGCGCAGCGTGACGTGAGGCATCCTCTTCTCCTTTGGGGAACGGGGTCAGCTACTTGCCTAATTTGTTAGGCGTTACGGCGCTTATTGCCTACCCTTCTAGGCTTCATTCTATTGTTAGTGTTGACTTACTCATGATTATTAGCCTAATATATTAGGCACTAAATTACTTAATGCCTAAAATTATGAGCATCATTAAAAATCTTCCAAACGTGGCTACAGAGCGCGTCAAGGAGCTTGGCTACCGGATACGGCAGGCCAGGACTCGCCGTCGGATGTCGATCGCGGAAGTCGCTGCGAAGGCCGGCATCAACCGCAACACGCTCAATGCCCTAGAGCTCGGCAGGCCCGGCATCGGCCTGGGCGCTTATGTCACCGTACTGTGGGCGCTCGGCCTCGACAAGACACTCGACGCAGTCGCTCATCCCGACGTCGACCTGCACGGCAAAACGCTGGAAGCCGCGCGCCGGCCGGCGCGCGTGCGCAAGTCGCAGAAGTCGAAGGACGAATATGACTTCTGAACGCCAGGCCTATATCTACGTCCAGCTCTCCGGCACGCTGGATACGGTGCCGGCAGCGCTGCTCAAGGTCGAAAAACTGCGCGATGGAACATACGTCGGCCGCTTCCGGTACGGCGATCGGTACTTGGAGCGCAAAGATGCGATCGCGTTCGATCCCTTCAAGCTCCCGCTTGGGAGCACTGTCCAGGAGCTCACCAAGCTCAAGGGAATTCCCGGCGCTGTGCGCGACGCCAGTCCCGACGCATGGGGCCGGCGCGTAATCGAGCACAAGCTCCAGCGCAGCCCGGGCGATCTGGAGGAGATCGACTACCTCTTGAACGGGCCTCAGGACGGCGCGGGCTATCTCAGCTTTGGCCTGAAGCTCGAGCCGCCTGCGGCGAGACGCCGCTACAACCGTACGCATCAGCTCGCGGACTTGGTCGCTGCCGCGGAGGCGATCGAAGAAGGAAAGCGTGTGCCCGAGCAGATCCTGGAGCAGCTCGAGCCCGGCACATCGATGGGCGGGGCGCGACCCAAGGCCACCATCGAGGACGGCAATCGCCTGTGGATCGGAAAGTTCCCGGAAAAAGCCGACCGCTGCAATCTGCAGCGGATCGAATACGCAACCATCGAGCTAGCGCGCCGCTGCGGCATCACAGCATGCAATGCGCGGCTTGAGCCCATCGCTGGACGCGACGTACTCATGGTGGAGCGCTTCGACCGCGAACACACCGAGGGCGGCTATCTGCGCTTCGGGCTCGTCAGCGGGCTCACCTTACTCGACTGTGACGAGAACTATCTCGACCGGGAACGCTGGTCTTATCCCTTGCTTGCCGATGAGCTTCGCCGCTGGTCGGAGAAGCCCGACGAGGATCGACTCGAGCTATTCCGCCGCATCGTCTTCAATGCCGCTGTCACGAACAACGACGACCATCCCCGGAACCACGCGGTGCGCCGCACGGCGCGCGGTTGGCGCCTGACGCCGGCCTACGACCTCGTGCCTGTGCCGTTAGTCAGCCTAGAGCGTCGCGACCTGGCAATGACAATCGGCACCTACGGCCGGACGGCGAGCATCTACAACCTGCTCTCACAATGCGACCGATTCGGGCTGACCACTGAGGCCGCTCGAAAGGAAATCGAGAAGATCGTCGCGACTCTCCGGACCTGGCGGGAAAATTTTCGCGCCTCCGGCGTATCCGCGAAGGACATTGAGTACATAGCGGCCGCGTTCCTACCCGAATGCTTTTTCTTCAAGCAGCAGCCGGAAGGCTAGCTCAGAGATTTCGGTCAACAGTGCTGTGACGAATTTGTGCCGTAACTTGGATTTTTTGGGCCTTGGTGCAATTTGATGGCAAGCGCCGCGAGCTTGATAACATTAGCTTTTAACGTTTGGAGAGTTCGGGCAGCCCCCGCCTAGAACGACTCGAAATCTGTTGTACCCATCGGGTACCGGGGTTCGAATCCCTCTCTCTCCGCCACCCAGTCTCGAGCGAACCGGCTCGTTCTCCGATCCACGGAGAACGAGCCGAGTTCTCAAAGAGTTAGCACCGAAAAATCGGCTGCGGACTGGTAGACCTCGTCTGTTTATCGGAGTCTTGCGCGGAATTCGCCGGAAATTCTCCAAGGCGATAAATACCGGTCCCATTTGGGCATCTTGATCAACCCAGGTGCGCGCAAGTAAACGTGAGGCATACAGCCTGGGACGCTACATACGAGGGTTGATTCCAGACCCTAACCTCGGCGGATTCTAAGCAGTCCAACAACGTCCTCTCAACGCGACGGCCGCTCACAGGTGGGCGTAGGACTGTGGCGACGTATCGAGCTGGCGTCATCGGTTGCAACGTGGACCGACCACTGGCGTGGGCTTAATGCAAAAAAACCCGACGATCTGATCTTCGGTGAACCGCTTCTCCGTTACAAGGTGAGCTCTACTAACCTTAAATTGGCACTACCATCGGGGCAGGTCAAACCATGAAGAAACTTGAGGAGCTTCTATCTACGTCCCCGTTAGTTAGTAGATTTTCAAAAAAAATTGGTAAGCAACGCCAAGGGTCCGATATTGGACGTCGCCTGCGGATCCGGGAGACACGCCTTTCTTCTGGCTGCTTTCGGAGCCCGGGTGATCGGAGTCGACAGGGATCTCACGTCTTTTCGGCAATTGAAAAAACGGCTCGCCGAGACAGCTGCTTTTAAACGCGCCGTAGCCAGCTATAAAGTAGACCTAGACATTGATCCGTGGAGATTCGGAGACCTGCATTACCTCGGCGACGCACCTGCCGGCATCTGAGATTTCGCCGCCGGCTCGTAAACAAATCGCCAGTCACCGCCGGCGCCTTTCTGGCCGATCTCGTTGATTGTCGATGCTGTCGATGCTGTCGATGCGCTACGGATTCCGGCAATCCCGCCGCCCGCACCCTGGATCGGAATCCAATCTGCCTGCCCGGTAAGGGGATCCGTGTAGATGCGGCGCAGGTAGCGCTGTATGGAAATGTAACGCCGGTCTTCCAGGAGATCCTCGAGCGTATGGGGGTACTGCTTTATTGCGCCCGGAGAACGCTCGTAGTAGACGCCGATCGCTTGTCTAAACTGATTCCCGACCCAAATGAGCTCTGCCTCCTTTTCTCGTTGACGTGTCGTCGACCAAATCTCTGCGGTCGCCGCTGCGGCGATGCCAACAGCCGTTACCGCGACTAGAGCGAGTAGATAAGTAAAGCCACCTTGTCGACTACCAGGATGCATAGGGGGTGCCGCCGAGCGAGACCGTAGTAGCACCGCTTTTGATGTCGTAGACGGCACCAAGGCGAGGATCACCGGGCGCAACAACGATCCAAGTACTTGCACTCTGCGTAATAGGGTCTGGCGGGACTCCTCGGATGTATTTCTTGTTGGCTAAGTCGTCCAAGCTCGCGGGATATCGGCCGGTATCCGCGTAGTGCTTGTCGATGGCATCGCGCAGCAGATAGAGGTTCTCCTTGAGCACAGCCTCATCGGCCCGGCTGATGCCGCCGAAATAGTTGGGTACGACGAGCGAGAGAAGTAGCGAAATGATCGCTAGTGCGACCAGCAGCTCGATAAGGGTGAAACCACGCTTTACCATTGCCGATAGGGCACGCCGTTCAGCCCTTTTTGATCGCTCAGAGAATAGACGTCGAAAACATCCCTGCCTGGCTTGGGCGCGTCCGCCGGACTGTCGTAGCTCCGTGATCCCCAAGTTTGTGCCGCAGGGACGCCGGTGTCGGAGTAGAACGGATCGCGGGGAATGCGGCGCAGGAAGTAGATTTTCGCCCCCGACGGACTCTTGGCGTCCGTAACTCCGTCGACGAGTGCGGCGAGACTTTGTGGAAAGCCGGACTGGTCCGGTGAACGCTGAATACGGCCTTCATCAGAGGCGCGTTTATACGCGTCCAGCGCGTCCCGGATGTCCCGCACAGCGCGGCGCAATTCCGTTTCGTGCGTGCGACGGACCGTGATCTCAGCCATCGGAAGAGCAATCGTGGCCAGCGTCCCGACGATGGCCGCGGTTATTAGGACCTCGATAAGGGTGAAGCCACACAGGCGCCGCATGATCGTTAGCGGCTAGGCAGCGCCACAGGCGGTGGCAGCGAGGCGGAGACGACCTGTCCCCCCGCATTAGTAAATGACGCCGCCTCCACTCGTATGGTGGATGGCATAGCACCCGTGCCAATCGACTTGAACGTGACCATGAAAAGCGCACCCTGACCCTTCACGTCGTTCTTGCTACCGAAGCTTATGTTTAGCCGCCCGATGCCTTGAGGAGCACTTGCGCGCAAGGCCGCGTTCTTATCGACGATCGAGAGCATCGTAGCGGCTGCGACCTTCACAAACGCAAGCCGCGAAGCATCGAACGCAAAGTCGATGAGACCGCTACGCACGGCATCAGGACTATCCAGCGAGATTGCGACCTGGAATTCTTCACCAGCGCCGATGGTCGACGGCGCTTCCAGCGTGAGCTTCGTCAGTGGAGGAGCCGGTTTCCGGCTAGTGCTTGCAGCGGGAGCGGCGGTCGCGCTCTGCAGCCGTAGAGGTGCGGATCCCACCGCTGCATCCGTCCCGCTCGCGAACTCCTCGAGACCTGCTTCGGGGCGCGCAAGATTCCGCACAACGCGCGGCGTGATTAAAAGCACGATCTCCGTCTTATTGTGCGTGTCCTGGTGTGCACCAAAGAGGCGGCCTAGCAACGGCAGATCACCGAGGCCTGGCACTTGGTTCACGCTCTTGCGGTCTTCGTTGCTGATCAGGCCAGCGAGGATCTGCGTCTCGCCGTCCTTGAGGCGGAGGCTCGTTGTCGCATTCCTCGTACCTACCTGATATGTAAGCGTGCTCGTAGTCGAACTGCGAATCTCGCGCGCGATGTTGGAGACCTCCAGAGCGATCCGAATTGCGACTTCATCGTCGAGGGAGACGGTAGGTTCCACCTCGAGCTTGAGACCAACGTCGAGATATGTGACGGACTCCGAGGCGAACCCTGTCGCCGTCGTCGTGGTTGTAATGACCGGAACTTTGTCGCCGATGTGCACCTTTGCCTTGTCCTTGTTCTTCACGCGAATACGTGGATTGGCGAGTAGGTTCGTGCTGTCCAGGCTGTTGCGGAAGTTAAGAGCCACCAAGGGATCGGTGAAGGTCAGGTGCACGAGGTCTGAACTACGATTACGCCACTCGGTGAGCGTGATGCTGCCTGGCGTGCCGCCCGCCCCGACTAGGCCAACGCTCAGCGAGTTGGGCCAGCCGACGCCCAGCGCGAGGAGCTTGTTCAGTCCCACCTCGAGAACCTCGACCTCAAGCATTACCTCCGGCTCGGCGAGATCGAGATTGGTGACCAGGCGTTCCGCCATTCGCACCGCGTCTGGCGTGTCGCGAATAACGAGCACGTTCAGTTTCTCGTCGACAAACAGGTCTTTCGTCTTCACGAGCGCGCGAATGAGGTTGGCGGTTGTTTTTGCGTCCGCATTGGAGAGATAGAAGGTCCTCACGACGAGATCCTGATAATCGCGGATCTTCGCCGCAGTATTGGGATAGATGAGGACCGTGTTTTCGGACAGCACTTTGCGTTCTAGTTGGTTGGTCACCAGGACGAAGCGGAGCACATCTTCGATGCTCGAATTGCGCACGAAGATCGTCACCCGACTGTCCTGCTTCACGTCGCGATCGAAGACGAAATTGAGACTGGCGCCCCGGGAGAGCGCCTCGAAAACTTGCCTAAGAGTGGCGTCGCGAAAATCGAGCGTTATAGCCTCCCTTAGCGACGCGCCGAGTTGCGGCATTGCGGAGGCGGTTCTGAGCGAGCTTTCCTCGACCTTTCGAAGGAGTGCTTGAGCTTGGCGGTTTGCTGGTGTCTCAGCGAGGACGGAGCGCGCTCTTGCTTCCGCGCCTGCTTGGTCCCCTTTTTTGAGCAACGCGTCCGCTTCATCGAGCCGTGCACGCTGACGCCGATCGATACGCGTTGCTTCCAGGCTAGTCACGGCTTGCGGGTTTGCAGGATCGAGCGCTAGGACGCGCAGATAGGCCTTCTCGGCTGCGTCCCATTGGCGCTGTTGGCGCAACACTTCGGCCTGGGCGAATAGCCGCTGCAACGCGACCTCGCGTTGGCGGAAGTAGGCTTGGCGGTACTCAAAGTTTCGAGGATTACGTCGGGCGGCTTCGTCGAGCTTGGCGAGCCCCGCCTCGAAGTTGCCCGATTCCATGAAGCCCAGGCCTTCGTCGTAAGCGAGGTTCTGCGCGCAGCCAGCGACGCAAAGAAGCAATGCACAAGCAGATCGGCGCAAACTATGTCTCATCATGGTTCAGCGGGCAGACTCAACGTTTGCTCAATGCCGAGCGGCAGGTAAACCAGCCGCAGTGTCGTGTCGGTGACGCTGCGTACCTCGTAAAGACCTTCTAACGTGTCGCCCGGCCGCGCGATCAACATCTCCTGGTTCCTTAGCAGATACACGATGGTGGAATCGGCCTTCTTCATGCGCCCGAGATAGGCGTACGGCAGGGGAGGCGCGCTGGGCGGTGGAGGTGGTGAAGTGACTTGTGGCGTGGCGGGTAGCGCCGGCGGTGTGGGCGGAGCAAAGAGATCAAGGGCGAGCCCATCGGCCTTCGGGCGCGCGAGCACAAGCAGGGGGCCGGAGTCAGAAACCTCCCCTGGAGCGGGGCTCTCTTGCCCGGTGACCATGCTCGCCAGAAGCGCGAGCGAAAGCAGTAGTGCTCGTTTCATCTGCGGATTAGATGCAGGGTGAGCAGAAGGTCCGCTTCGACGCGGGTATCGCTCAGGTTCTTGCGCCTGAAGCTCGCATTGTCGAGAGAAACGATCGGCAACTCGTCCAGTGCTTTGTCGAGGAATTGCCGGATCTGGGTATAGGTCCCCGTGACCGGCAAGCCAATCCGGTAACGCGCGAGCCGATAGTTAGACTCGACAAGTTGGTAGTCTCCGGTGCGCAGCTCGAGGCCTGACGCGGTCGCGATGCCATGAAGGCGAGCGAGCCACTCCTCCGACGTCTCGGCCCGATTGAAGAACTCGTAAAACTCTTCCAGGCGAGCTGCGCGACCAGCCGCCACCAACTTCAGCCCCGTGGCATTGCGCAACGGTTGATTTTCCACGCGGGCCTTTAGCAACTTTGCGCGCTCCTCGAGTGGCTTGATCACCGAAACGTAATAGCCAGTGGCGAGCAAGAGTACGAGGACGGAGATGACGCCAACGCTCCCTAGATCGTTGCGCAGCTCGAGCAGTCGAGCTCTCATTCTTCATCCTTCCATGCTGCGGAGACTGTGAATGCAACCGACTTAGCCGACCCGGGTCGGATTTCGTGGCGTGAAAGACGCACCGAACGAAGCGATTTCTGCTCTCCAAGATTGGCCACATAGCTAAGTGCTGCTAGGTAATCGCGTGCCTCGCCTAAAATACTCACTGTTCGCCGCTCGGCGTCAGGAGTGACGCTGAGTAAGGCGACGCGGTCAGTCTGCGCAGCTTCTAGAGCGCCGAAGAGTCTTACCCACGGTGTGGTAAGGCGCTTGGCCGTATCACGGGCGGATTCGTATTCCTCGGCGGAAACGGGCTGCGGCGTTCCTATTCCCCTGCGTTCGCCGGAAACTGCCGTTCGCGCAGCAACCTGAGTTTCCAGTTCCTTGAGCTCTGTTTTCAGCCGTACGTGTCGCAAGCCGACGTCGAGCGCGTAACCCAAAGCAACCGCAGCAAGCACATAGGCGGCGAAGTGCCGGCGCGGATTTGCGTTGAGATAGTCGAGCGCGAGCGGTTTCATATCAATGCAGCGTCATTACGCGCTGCCGCAAGGCCGGGTCGATGCCCCGGGGTAGCGTGACGTCCTCAAGGAGGTACCGGCCGGCCGCCCGTGGCGGTTCGTCTTCGCAGCATAGGAATACGCGCTCCGCGCCGCGGTCGGCGCCGGCGAGAGTCTCCCTCTGGAGAAGGTCGGCGAGCGTCGGCTGCCATTCACTCTCAGCGCGCCGCAGGCGAATCGCGCGCCATGCGCCCTTGGCAATCAGGCACACTGTCAACCGACCCGCTTCCTGAATCACGAACCATGCGCTTGCGTTCTTAAGCGCATGACGGCGGGCATTGAAGGCCGCCATGAGGTAAGGCCGCACTGAAACGACATTCGGAATCGCCCGGATACACTGCACCAGCTCTTCATCGACAGCGGTTGCGACCCGAGCGGCCCCAGTTCTATTCGGGCTCACCATGACGCGCCAGCGCGTCGCGACACTTCCATACGTGGAGCTAAATGAATGCTTGGCGAGCGCAAGCCATTCGTGCGCAGATTTGAGGGCAGGCGACCACGGAAGGACTGTGTAACGGACGAAGTGGTTTGAGAGAATGAGGGTGACACGAGTGCTCTTGGCTAACGCGCGCAGATCGACTAGGGGATCCCGGCTCGCGTCTACGGAGTCCGCTGTCACCAGACGGTCGGGGCATAGGCCTACGCGTAGGTCAGCGCGCTGCGGGAACCACACGGTCAATCTCCTCTTGCGTCGTTTCTCCGCGCTGCACGAGCTCCATTGCTGCTTCGCGCAGGCTGCCGGTCCCCGCTGCGCGCGCGGCCTCCCGTAGCCGACGGGCTGGTGCACGGGCGGCGATCAGCTCCTTCAAGTCATCATTCAGGATCATTAGCTCGGCGATCGCTTTGCGACCCCGATATCCGGCGCCTGCGCAGCGGGCGCATCCCGTGCCCCGGCAGGTGCAGACCAATCGGATCAGGCGTTGAGCTACGACGGCATTGAGTGCTGAGGCCAGATTGAAGCTATCGGCGCCCATATGCGCGAAGCGCCCGATGACATCGAACACGTTGTTGGCGTGAACGGTGGTATAGACAAGATGTCCCGTAAGCGCCGACTGAACCGCAATTTCCGCCGTCTCGGGATCGCGGATTTCGCCGACCATGATGCGATCCGGATCGTGGCGTAGGATCGAACGCAGCCCGCGTGCGAACGTCAGGCCCTTCTTCTCGTTGACGGGGATCTGCAGCACACCGGGGAGCCGGTATTCGACCGGGTCTTCGATCGTGATGATCTTGTCGAAGCCCGTATTCACCTCCGAGAGCGCTGCGTATAGCGTCGTCGTTTTCCCGCTCCCCGTTGGGCCTGTCACAAGGAGCATGCCGTGCGGTTCGGATGAGAGGCTCCGCAGGCTCGCGATCGTTCTCGCATCGAAGCCCAGTTGTTCGAGCGTCAGCCCTTTCAGCTCGTCCGAGAGCGATCGCTTGTCCAGGATTCGGAGCACCGCATCCTCGCCGAACACGCTCGGCATGATCGAGACCCTGAAGTCGATCTCCCGCCCTTTATGGGCAGCACGAAACCTTCCATCTTGAGGAATGCGGCGCTCCGCGATATCCAGCTCGGAAAGCACCTTGAGCCGCGAAATGATCTGGTCTGCGAAATCGATACCGTCGACCGTCTTCATGGTGGCCAGCACGCCATCCATGCGGTACTTGATTGCTAGTCCGGCGGCACTAGTCTCGAGGTGTATGTCACTTGCGCGCATCTTGAGTGCGTCCCACAGCGTGGAAGCTAAGAGCTTCACTACCGGGCTATCCGCGTCGCTGATCGCTTCGATCGAAATCTCCTGAGCCTCTTCGCGTGGGCTGCGGTTGCCGGAGGCCTCGATCCCAACTCCGTCCATCGTCCGCAGGCGCTCCTCCTGCTGGGTGAGGTACACCTTGAGTTCCCCGTGGTGGGCGACACGGTAGGAGCACTGCACGCGCACTATCTCCTCAAGCCAGTCGACCGTTTCACTGTCTTGCGGATTCGCAAGTACGAGCCACAGTTCGTCATGCGCGGACCGAAGGGCAGCGCAATTGCGCCGAACGGCGTCGGTATAGGGCACGAGATCGAACGCGGGGGCGCAATCGCGCATCTCATCGAGGCGGATAGCTGGTAATCGATAACTGGCGCTCAAATGATTCAGAAGAGCCTCCTCGGTATCGAGGCTCATCTGATGCTCCCTGCGAGCTCAAAGATTGGCATGTACATGAACACGACGACGAGTCCGACGGCGACTCCAAGGACCGCCATCAGGACTGGCTCGAAAACGCGCGTGAACGCGTCGACGAAGCGTGCGGTCTCCTCATCGAGGAAGCGCGCGATCCGCTCCATCATTTCGCCCATGTTGCCCCCCCGCTCGCCGACCGAGAGCATTCGGGCGGCTACCGGAGTCGTAAGGCCGGTCGTCCCCAGCGCCACCGACATGGCGCGGCCCTCGCTGAGGAGTGCCACGGTCCGCTCGAGCTGCGGCCGCAGATTAGGCGCAAGGAGTCCCGACACCATTCGCAGCGAGCTCGAAGCTGGAATGCCAGCTCTCAGCAGCATCCCCACCGTGCGATAAAGGCGGGAGAGTTGGTAGACGCGCATACGCTCGCCGATCGCGGGTACCTTGCAGATGCTAGCGAGGAGGTTTGCGCGGACCGACTCTCTCGACAACGCGTAGATCAAGCCGGCCACGGATGTGAGGGTTGCGCTTATCGTTAGCGCGGAATTGCGTCCGATCCAGCCACCAACCGCGAAAAGTACGCTCGAAAAGAACGGAAGACTCGTCGAAATGTCGTCGTAGACGCGCGCAAAGCGCGGCACGACGTAGAACATAAGAAACGCCATCACGAGCGTCCCTACGCCAACCAGAATCGCAGGGTAGAGGAGGGTGGCAGCGACTCGCTTTCGCACCTTGTCGACCTCTTCCGCGTACGCGATGTGCCGCGAGAGCGCCAGCTTGAGATCTCCGGTGCGTTCGCTGGCTTGGATAGTGGCGATGAAGAGCGGTGAGAATGCCTCCGGAAATCGAGACACCGCTCCGGAAAGCGGTTCGCCTCGGCGAAGGGCTGCAAGTAGTTCGGCAGGAATCCGCCGCGCCTCGCCCGTCCGCGCTTTCTCCTCGAGTGCTTGCAGCGCCTCTACGACGTTCAGGCCGGCGTCCAGGAGTGCAAGCAGCTCGATTGAAAAAAGCGTGCTTTGGAAGCGTCTCGGCTTGCGGCGGCCAAGCTGGAAAGCCGAGCGGGCGATTGACAGGACGGTATAGCCGCGTTGGCGAGCAACCTCGCGCGCGCCGACTTCGTCATCGGCGTCAACTTCGACGGAGACAACGTGCCTTTGCAAATCGACGGCAGTGACTGCGAAGCGCATCTCGTCTCAATAGTTAGTGAGGTCGCTGTTTTCACCGCTGCCGCCCGGTTGCCCGTCCTTGCCGTAGGACACCAGGTCGAACTCCCTCTTCGTGCCGGGGAAGCGATAGATGTAAGGTCGGCCCCAAGGATCCAGAGGAACGGCTTTCCTGAGGTACGGGCCGTTCCACTGCGGTTCGTTCGATGGTCTTTCGGTGAGAACGCTCAGTCCCTGCGCGGTGCTCGGGTACCGGCGCACGTCCAGCCGGTACTGATCGAGTGCTTTCTCGAGCGCATCGATCTGCGCCCGAGCTACCTGCACCTCGGACTTGCCGACTTGGGAGAAATATTGAGGTGCGACATAGCCGGCAAGAATACCGATGATGATCACAACCACGAGAAGTTCGAGAAGCGTGAATCCCCGCCCCGGCGAGCGCCTCACGTGAGGCGCTCCGCTCTGATCAAGCGTTCAGTAAGGTCGAGCGACGCAAGAAGCTGCTTTGCGTAGGGGTAGAGGCGATCACCGCTCGGCGTGGGAACGATCTTCCGATACCGTCGCACGAAGAGCAGGACGCCTAGATATTCCTCCAAGCTTCCAATGCGGGTGGACACGTTCGATTGAACAGTGTCCAGCATCTGCGATGCGCTCGAAAACCCTTTTGCTTCGTATACCGCGACGAAATAGCGGAGATCTTTAACGTCCAATCGCTCACTCCCCATTAGGGCTGCGGACTACTTCCTCCGGCTGCGATCTTCTTTTATGTCATCGCTTTTTGTGGCTTCAATAAACAAGATACGCAGTCGTACGGGGAATCTCTAGTGGATAACGGGCGCTGATCTATTTGTCCGACTACGGTCCGCATCCGGAGTACACGCGGGGAGTTACGAGCCAAACCTGCTGCATCGGTTTCTATCTAAATACGAGATAGCGGGGTTGCCCTTAGTGAGCTAACGCACCGCTTTTAGCTTTCCTTTCCTTGCCCCGGGGTTCTGTACTGTGCGTTCGAGAAGCCGAAGAGCCGTGAACACACGCTGGGAAGCGCGGTAGAGCTTTTCGCCGTCCCGCGTTGGGGCAAGGTTGCGATACCGCCGTTCAAATAGCTGCACGCCGAGTCGCCGCTCTAGGCGCGCGACGCGAGTCGAAACATTAGATTGCACCGTATCAAGCACCCTCGCCGCGGTCGAGAAGGCTCTGTCTTCATATACGGCGCGGAAAAATTCCAGATCGCGCACATCGATGAGCCGCTTCGGCATACGAGTAAGTTTCTTGCGATCACGATTTCTTGCAAGCGCTATCGCGTCTCGTGATATCTCTTTTTTTCGTTGGACAAACCGGGTTGCGAACAAATATCGTCGCCAGCAAATTTCGGGGAGACGGCGATGCTGCGCAGGCTGCTTACGATTCTTCCGCTTGGCTGGTTCGGAATCCGGATGCCGCTCGTCGTTCTGGCACTAGCGTGCGCCATGTCGCTTGCATCCTCGCCAACCCTGGCGGACGGGGGCTGGCTCGCAGGGCCGGGCGACCAGACCACTCAAGCCGAGGACCACTACAAATTCCTTGACGCCAACACGGCCTGCCAACAGACGGTGCCGTTGCCGGGTCAATTCGACTTCCCTTTCCCTTACTGCCGGACGGACATCCGCAATATGCGGAACAACAACGGCTCGCAGCACGTCGGTGTGTGCGTCTACGATTGGACGTGCAACTGCACCGATGCTCAAGGCGCTTGCGGCGCTGGCGCCGGATCGTTCGGCAAGACGTTCTTTGACGGCACCGGGTACGGCACGGCGGTTCTCCTTCTCAGCGAGCAATGCAGCGGCACGTTTTTCCTGGGGAAGTGCTACCCAGACACCAGCCCTCCCCCCAAAGCAAACGGCGAACCGTGCCCCGACTGCCCCAGACCGTGCCTCACGTGCGGCAATCCGGTCAACATTGGCAGCGGCAACAAGTTTCAGCAAGAGCCCATTTATCGGACGGCCACAGGGTCGCTGCAACTCAAGCTATCGTTCAACAATCAGCCGGGTTCGAATTACTTGAGCAGTGGGCCGTTCGGCACGGGATGGACGTCGCGGTATTCCACGCGGGTGGTGGACTCTGGCCAGGGCTTGGTCGCGGTGAATCTTCCGGACGGCCGCCAACTCGAGTTCAACAACATCGTTGTCACGTTCAACGGACCCCCACACGTCGGCATCCACAACTTTGTTACGGGACCCGAAGGCGACGTCTTCAAGTCCGACGCCGACGTCAACGAGCGACTGGTGAGGCTACGTGACGGCTCTGGCGCCTTCAGCGGGTGGCGCCTGACAACGAGCGCCTCCGACGAGCGGCTGACCTACAACACCCTTGGCTATCTGATCAACATCAGCAATCGCGCCCTGGTGAACGAGACGATCACCTACGGGAGCAAAAGCTCAATATACGGCCGGCGTTACGACAATCTCCCGATCACCATTTCGGACGTTTTCGGCCGCAGCCTCACTTTCGGCTATGACGAGTTCGGTCGCGTCAGCACGGTGACCGATCCCGCGGGTGGCCAATATCAGTTCGAGTACGACGGCCCGAGCGGTCCCGCGAACGCCAACAACCTAACCAAGGTGACCTTTCCCGACGGCAAGACCCGCGTCTATTTCTACGATGAAGCCGCGAAGATCAATGGCGGCGCGACATGCAGCAACCCTTCTGCCGCCCTTGTCAACAGCCTGACCGGCCTGCAGGATGAGAACGGCACTCGCTTCGCGACCTGGACCTACGATTGTCAGGCACGCGCCAGCAGCTCGAGCCACGCCGGCGGCGCGGAGACCTACTTGATCTCCTACGCGGCCGGGAGCACGACCGTCGTCGATCCGCTCGGCGCTTCACGCACGACCGGCTTGCAGAACACCCTGGGGATGCCGAAGAACACCGGCGAAACGCAGCCGGCGGCGAGCGGCTCGGGCAGCGCGTCGAATAGCTACAGCTACGACGCCAACGGCAACCTCTCCACGCGCGTCGATTTCAACGGCAACCGCACGAACTATAGCTACGACCCCTCGCGCAACCTGGAGGCTTCACGCACGGAGGGCCTGAGTGCCGCAGGTGTCGCCACCGCGCAGACGCGCACGATCAGCACGCAGTGGGACGCGAACTTCAGGCTGCCGAGTGGGATAGCGGAGCCGCTGCGCATCACGGCGATGGTGTACGACGCGGACGGTACGACCTGCGGTGCGCGGGGTGCGCTTTGCTCGAAGAGCATCCAGGCGACTTCGGACGTCGATGGCTCGCAGGGTTTTGGCGCGACGTATGTGGGGTCCGCCCGCACGTGGACGTACAGCTATAACGCCAACGGTTCGGTGCTGACGGCGAATGGGCCGCGCACCGATGCCGCAGACGTCACGACCTATACCTATTACGCGAACAACGACGCTAGCGCCGGCAAGCGCGGCAACGTCGCGACAATCACGAACGCGGTGGGGCAGGTCACGAACATCACGGCCTACAACGCCCACGGCCAGCCGCTCACGATCGTCGACGCGAACGGCCTCACGACGGCGCTCGCGTATGACGCGCGTCTGCGCCTCACTTCGAGGACGGTCGGCGGCGAGGCTACGTCGTACCAGTACGACGGCGTGGGGCAGCTCACCAAGGTGACGCTGCCCGATGGGTCATTCCTGTCTTACACCTACGACGCTGCACATCGACTGACTGGGATACAGGACAACCTCGGCAACCGCATCGCGTACAGGCTCGACGGGATCGGTAACCGCACGCAGGAGCAGGTGTTTGATCCGGCGAACACGCTCGCTCAGACTCGGAGCCGCGTCTACAACAGCGTGAACCGTCTCTTCCAGGATCTCGGCGCGCAAAGCCAGACCACGCAGTACGCCTACGACGATCAGGGGAACGTCACTTCGGTCTCCGATCCTCTCAACCACGTTACCGCCAACCAGTACGACGCGCTCAACCGGCTCAAGCAGGTCACAGACCCGAATACGGGCGTCACCCAATACGCCTACAACGGTCGCGACGCGCTCACGCAGGTTAGTGATCCGCGAACGCTCGTGACGGGATATACGGTCGACGGCCTCGGCAATCTCAACTCGCAAGCGAGCCCCGATACCGGGAGCACGGTGAATACGTACGACGCGGCGGGCAATCTCCTCACGCAGACCGACGCCAAGGGGCAGGTGACGACCTATGTCTATGACGCGCTCAACCGCGTCACGTCGACCACCTTCAGCGACGGATCGAAGCAGACCTATGGATACAACCAGGGGGCGAACGGCGTCGGCCGGTTGAGCTCCATCACCGAGACCAACGCAGCGAATCAGCAGACCAATCTCATCCAGTACGCCTACGACCAGCACGGGCGCGTCACCTCCGAGACGCGCACGGTGGCCAGCATCGCGTTTGCGCTCGGCTACACCTACGACAGCTCAGGTCGACTGAGCGGCCTTACGTATCCGTCGGGCAGGACCGTGGCCTATGGCTTCGACGCCCTGGGGCGCGTCAACCAAGTCACCACCACGCAAAACAGCCAGGCCCAGGTGCTGGTCCAGAACGTCCAGTACCAGCCCTTCGGCGGAGTGAAGAGCTACACGCTCGGCAACGGCCAGGTCTACAGCCGCACGATCGACCAGGACGGGCGCATCGCCTCGTACACGCTGGGAGCGACGAACTACGCCATCAGCTTCGATGCCGCAAGCCGGATCACCGCCATCGGTGCGAACACGTACGGCTATGACGTTTTGGATCGCCTCACCTCTACGGTCCTTCCGTCATCGAACTTCGGCTACGGCTACGACGCAGTCGGCAACCGCCTCACCAAGATCACCGGCGCGGCCACTAACACCTATACGTACAGCTCTAGCTCGAACCGCATCGCATCCCTCACACCAGCATCAGGCCCGGCACGAAGCTTCGTCTTCGACGCCAACGGCTCGACGACCGACGATGGTTTGAACACTTACGCCTACGACACCCGCGGGCGCATGGTGCAGGCGACGAGCAGCGTGGGGGCGACCGCCTACCAGGTGAATGCGCTCGGCCAGAGGATCCGCAAGACGAATCCGACCGACGATCGGATCTTCCACTACGACACACGCGGGCGGCTCATCGCCGAGACCGACCCTGCAGGGGCGGTCAGGCGCGAGCTCTTCTATCTGGGCGACATTCCCGTCGCGGTGTTCCAGTGAGCGCGATCATGAGGAAGCTTCTACTTCTAGTTCTCCTCCTCATCGCCGCGTTCGGCGCGAATGCGCAGGGCGTCACGGCTTCGCCCTCGAGCCTCTACTCGAGCCAGGCGGTGAGCGCGAGCTGGAGCGGGATCGCCGCGCCGAGCGCGACGGACTGGATCGGGCTCTACCTCGCAGGCAGTGCCGACAACGCCTTCGTCACTTACGTCTATACCAACGGCGGCGCCTCGGGGACGACGAGCATCACGGTGCCGGGCACGGCCGCCGCGGGCACGTATGAACTGAGGCTTTTCTCGAACAACGGGTATACCAAGCTCGCGACGAGCAACAGCTTCACGGTGCAGACGCCGCCGCCGGCGATGCTCTCCGAGAGCCCCTCGAGCATCTACGCGAGCCAGGCGCTGAGCGCCACCTGGGGCGCCATCTTCGCACCCACCGCGACCGACTGGATCGGGCTCTACGTCGCGGGCAGCGCCGACAACGCCTTCGTCACCTTCGTCTACACGAACAGCAACGCTTCCGGTAGCACGAATATCACCGTCCCCGGCACTGCAGCGGCAGGGACTTACGAGCTTCGGCTCTTCTCGCACGACGGCTACACCAAGCTCGCAACGAGCGGGGCCTTCACGGTGCAGACGCCGCCACCGGCGACGCTCTCCGAGAGCCCCTCCAGCATCTACGCGAGCCAAGCCGTGAGCACGACCTGGGGCTCCATCTTTGCGCCCACCGCGACCGACTGGATCGGGGTCTACGTCGCGGGGAGCGCCGACAACGCCTTCGCCACCTTCGTCTACACCGACGGCAACGCCTCGGGGAGCACGAGCATCACCGTCCCTGGCACCGCCGCCGCGGGCACCTACGAGCTCCGTCTCTTCTCGCGCGATGGCTACACCAAGCTCGCAACCAGCGGAAGCTTCACCGTCCAGACCCCGCCCCCGGCGACGCTCGCAGTGAGCCCCTCGAACGTCGCGCCCGGCGACAACGCGACCGCGACGTGGTCCTCGATCTTCGCCCCTACTGCAGCCGACTGGATCGGTCTCTACCTCCCGAGCGCCGCGGACAACGCCTTCATCTCCTGGCGCTACACGACTGGAACTGCTGCGGGAAGCGTTCCCTTCAGCATCCCCGCAAGCCTCGCGACGGGGACCTATCAGCTGAGGCTCTTCTCGAACAACGGTTACACCCGACTCGCGACGAGCGCGAACTTCACCGTTGGCGTAACCCCGCCCGCGCTCTACTTCGTCCAGGTCGACCATCTCAACACGCCACGGCTCATCGCTGATGCGAATCAGCAGACGGTGTGGAAGTGGGATCAGCAGGAGCCGTTCGGCAATAACACGCCGAATGGCGATCCGGGCAACACAGGCGGCGTGTTCGACTATCCAGGAAGGTTCCCGGGTCAGTACGCCGACAAGGAGACCAACCTCGCGTACAACTACTTCCGCGACTACGACCCGAGTGTCGGAAGATACGTCGAAAGTGACCCGATCGGGCTAGTTGGCGGAGTAAATACGTACGCCTATGTTCGTGCCAAGCCGTTCATGTACAAGGATCCGAGCGGCCTAATAAACTTCATCGGCGGTTTCGGTGGAAGCGTGGTTCCCGCTTACGGTGGGGAAGGTAGCATTCAGCGCGCATACAACCCAGGCTGGTTTGGTCAGCAGTCAAGCGATATGCTTACGATCTCGGTAGGGCAAGGGGTCGGCTTCAATATTTCAGCGGACGCCTTCGTGGGCATCATAAGGGGAGATACGAGGAATGTTGAAGGTGACACGACTAACATAAACGTAGGCATTGGACCGCTGTCCATTACCTTGATGTACGACCGAAGCACAAATGACTTTATGGGTTTCACAGTGGGCGTAGGACCGAGCCCGACCTTCATTGCTGGATCGGTCACGAACTCAAGTACCAAAGCAATTCTTGGTGCTCCAAGGACCGGCGCACCGCAGCAAGTGTCAGCATGCATACCGTAGCTTCTAAAGCTTACGGCGCAATTTTGGTCTTCTTCGTTAGCGTGCTGCCTGCTTTGTTTGCAGCGCTTTATTGGTCACAATGGTTTCTCGCGCTTGCGTTTGTCGCGTTGCTCGTCTGTGGTCTCTACCTTATGTCTTTAAAGTGCCCGAAATGCGGTAAACGCATACTTTATCGTCCGCTTCTAGGTCGCTCTGGGCCAAATGTGTGGCATCCCTTTCCACCATCTGCTTGTCCAGCATGTGGTGAAAAATTGCTCTAGCCACTGATCGCCGCCGACGGTGTTCGTTTCCATTTACCGCAACGGTACAACGAGCCAGGCGCTGATTTTGGGTTGGCCATGGGGGTGTGGCTCTCATTGCATCTAGGTCGAAAGGCTCCCGCCGCCAAGACTCTTTGACCGGGTTCTGGGGATCTGGACACGTACAGCTGGGTACGAGGGAATCCTACACTTCCCTGATCGGGCCTTCGAAATTCCCTGATGCGTTGAAACAATTTCCCTCTTAGAGATACGCCGATTCGGAAATACCATGAACTAGCCGCGGCGCAATTCCCTAGGGGAAAATGCTCCGATCTAAGTGAAAGGCTTTATTGGGCGGCGGGAAATCCCTGTAATAGTCCCTGTTAGAGGGAATTTCAGGCGGATACGAGTTCGCTCTAGACTGCGTCCACCGCCACCCAGTCTCGAGCGAACCGGCTCATTCTCCGATCCACGGAGAACGAGCCGAGTTCTCAAAGGGTTAGACCTCTACAAGCGGCTGCAGGCCCTCAGCGTCAAGCGCTATTCCTAATTTCGGCGCGGAATTAGCGCCGAATTCTCCGAGGCATTGAATGCCGGTCCCATTTGCGCTTAGGAAGGCAACACCCCGACTCGAATCACTGCGCCAAAGACGGAGCGCACGCTGGCGGTCGCGGAAAGCGCAATGCGCTGAGAAAACGCTGACGCGAATCTATTGACGTGCCCCCCGATTTAGTACGGCATCGAAGTGGAGTCCGGGGTTAAAGATACGCGCTCGGCGGTGAGAATGGCCCCTCCAAGCTCCAATTGGCTGCCGGTTGGTCTTCCGAAAGTGAACGCCAGGGACGCCGCTGCGGCTGTTGCTACGTGTTCGCTGGTTGAATTCCCGAACGGTTAATACTTGGACGTTGGCGAGCGTTACGTCACGCCACGCTATCGCAGCGCGGCGCGCCTCATCGGATCCACCATATTTGGCGTCGTAAAAACGTCGGTAGTGAAGTCGGCCACGCCGCCTAACGTAGGCAGCCCAGAACCATTGACCGAGGCCTCGTCTAGAGCGGCCTATCCCGTAGGTCTTCGGGTACTCGTGCAAAGCCCACGCCTTTAGGACCGAAACGTCTGCGAGCGTTTCATAATGCGCCGATCGTCACCACGTCAAACTATCCCAGCGGCGAAACGCCTGGCTGCATCACATGACCGAGCGGCGCATACAAAGAGAACGTAACCGCGCGGAATCGTGCGGCTTCCGCACGCCGCAATCTTGTTATGCTAGGGCATACCAAAGACTAGGAGCGAGCGCTTCGTGGAATCACGTGTGCCGACTCAAACATCTAATGGCGCGGTGTGCCCTAAGACGATCTGGACTGTTGAGAAGATTTGCGAGCTGTTTGACCTTCCATTCAATGATTTGATCTACCAATCACACTGTGTGCATCGTGAAAGCTTCGATCCGAACACATTGCAGCTTTCAACTTTGCTTTCCATCAAGACCGGCGGCTGCCCCGAGGATTGCCAGTACTGTCCGCAGGCCAAACGCTACGCGGCCGGGGTTGAGAACGAGCCTCTGCTGTCAACCGACGCAGTAGTGTCCGCGGCAAAAGCAGCCCAAGAGAATGGCGCCACGCGTTTTTGCTTGGGCGCAGCATGGCGGGGTCCGAAAGATCGCGATCTGAAAAAGGTCTTGGAGTTCGTGAGGGTAGTGCACGATTTGGGGTTGGAGACGTGCGCGACGCTAGGGCTTCTGAAAGGCGATCAGGCTGAGCAGTTGAAGGAAGCCGGACTCGACTACTACAACCATAACTTGGACACTGCACCCGATTTCTACGGCCAGATCATCACGACACGCGACTATCAGGACCGTCTCGATACGTTAAAGCGGGTGCGTCGCGCTGGGCTACGAGTATGCTGCGGCGGGATCGTAGGCATGGGCGAGACGCGAAGGCAACGAGCAGCGTTGGTAGCGCAGCTCGCCGGCCTCAATCCGCCGCCGGAGTCGGTTCCAATCAACAATCTGGTACAGGTAGAGGGCACACCTCTCTTCGGTACCGCGCCGCTCGACCCGCTGGAATTCGTGCGCACGATTGCTGTCGCGCGCATTACCATGCCGAGGAGCTATGTCCGGCTTTCGGCAGGCAGGCAGGAGCTGGGAGAGGGTATCCAGGCATTGTGCTTTTTTGCTGGGGCGAACTCTATTTTTTACGGTGATAAGTTACTCACCACTGGAAATCCGGAGGCGGCAGCAGACCGGGCGCTGATCGAACGGCTGGGTATGGTCGCGCTAACGTAACGCCAGGGCCCAGCTCAGCGGGAAAATGTTGTCGCTTGCCGCGAGTTGCGTCAGTGTCCGGGTCTGGCCGAGAGCGGACCTTGAAGCGCGAATTACCGCTGCCGGATTGGAATTTGGAAAAGTTTCGCACGGGGCAGGTCGGCTGTAAAAACGCTAGTTTCCCTTGGATGAGCGTCCAATCTTTACAGGTGCAGTTCGATCCGGCGTCGGCGCGCTTCGGTGCGTCGCGCTCGCAGAAGCGGCTCGAGGACGAGCGCCTTCTCACCGGCAAGGGCCGCTATAGCGACGACCTCGACTTTCCACGCCAATGCTGGCTCGTGCTGGTGCGCTCGCCGCATGCGCATGCGAAGTTGGTTTCGATCGACCTGGAGCCTGCGAAGCAGGCGAAGGGAGTAATTGCGGCGTGGACGATGGCCGAGCTGCGCGCCGACGGTGTGGGCCACATTCCATTTCCGCCGCTCTTCAAGCGCGCCGGCGGCTCGCCGATGGCGGCGCCGCCGCGCACGCCGCTCGCCGAGGGCAGCGTGTACTACGTCGGGCAGCCGGTGGTTGCCATCGTCGCCGAGACACGCGTGCAGGCGCAAGACGCGGCCGAGCTGATCGCCATTGATTACGAAGACCTACCGTGCGTGGTCGATGCCAAGGCTGCGATTGAAACCGGCGCGCCGCTCGTATGGCCGGAGGCGAGCGGCAACGTCGCGGCGCAGACCGAGTATGGCGATGCCGCGAAGGTGGCCGAGGCATTCGCCAAGGCGGCGCATGTCACCGAGCTCGAGCTGCACAACCACCGCGTGATCGCGATGGCGCTCGAGCCGCGCGCCTGCGCCGCGCTGTTCGAGAACGGCCGCACCACGCTCCACACACAGAACCAGACGCCGAGCGGCGCGCGCGACCTGCTGGGCGTGGTGTTCAAGGCAAGACCGCAGGATTTCCGCATCGTCGTCGGCGACATGGGCGGCGGGTTCGGCATGAAGACCGGCCTCACGCCCGAGGATGCGCTCGTCTGCTACGCGGCGCGCAAGCTTGCGCGCCCGGTACGCTGGCGCGCCGATCGCAGCGAGGATTTCCTCGCCGCCCACATGGGACGCGACCAGTGGAACAAGGCGCGCCTCGCGCTCGATGCCGATGGACGCATCCTGGCGATGCAGGTGGAAACGCTCGGCAACATCGGTGCCGTGCCGGTCGGCTCCTCCGCGATCATCCCGCTGCAGCTCGGGCCGAAGGTGCAGACCACCGTCTATCACATGCCGCTTGTCCACTACCGGGTACGCGCGGTGCTGACCCACACGATGGCGACCGGAGCCTATAGGGGAGCGGGTAGGCCCGAGGCCAACTTCCTGATGGAGCGCCTGATCGAGAAGGCGGCGCGCGAGATGAAGCTCGACCCGGTGGAGGCGCGGCGGCGCAATTTCATCCGGCCGCAGGACTTCCCGTATCGCACCCATCTCGGCGATACCTACGACGCGGGCAATTTCAGCGGCGTGCTCGACAAGCTGCTCGCGCATGCCGACTGGGCCGGATTTGCGGCGCGGCGCGCGGCGAGCGAGAAGCGCGGGCGGCTGCGCGGACGCGGGCTCTCGGCGTACCTGGAATGGACCGGCGCGCTGCCTACGGAGACCGTAGACATCGAGGTCGACGCGCAAGGCGGGATCACGGTGTTCTCGGGCACGCAGGCGATGGGCCAAGGGCTCGAGACCTCCTACACGCAGCTCATGACCGAAGTGCTCGGCGTGGCGCCGGAAAAGCTGCGCATCGTGCAGGGCGACACCGACCGCGCGAATGGCGCCGGTAGCGTCGGCTCGCGCTCGGCGTTCGTCGGCGGCTCAGCCGTCGTCGCCGCCGGCCGGCGAGTGATCAATGACGGAAAAGCGCTCGCGGCCGAGGCGCTGGAGGCCGCGCAGGCGGACATCGAATACCGCGAGGGACGCTTTCGCATTGCCGGCACGGATCGCACCATCGCCCTCGGCGAGCTCGCCGGACGCCAGCAACGGGGGGTCTTCCGGGTATCGGCGACCGAGACGCCGTCGACGCCGTCATGGCCGAACGGGGTGCAGGCGTGCGAGGTGGAGATCGATCGCGAGACCGGCGAGGTGCAGGTCGCAAGCGTCGCGAGCTGCGACGACATCGGCCGCATCATCAATTACACCATCGTCGAAGGGCAGATCCACGGCGGCGTGGCGCAGGGCGCAGGGCAGGCGCTGCAAGAGCAGGCGGTCTACGACGCCGAGAGCGGCCAGCTCCTAACCGGCTCGCTCATGGACTACAGCGTGCCGCGGGCGACGGACCTGCCGCTGATGCGCGCTAGCTTCGACGAAAGCGTGCCCTGCAAGACCAACCTGCTCGGCGTCAAAGGCTGCGGCGAGCTCGGCACGATCGGCGCCATGCCGGCAGTGGTCCACGCGGTGCTCGACGCGCTCGGCCTCCTGCACCTGGAAATGCCGCTCACGCCCCAGAAGGTGTGGGCGGTTCTGCAGTCCCGGCGTCAGTAGGCGGGCGGATCGAGCCGGCGCGCGCCGTCGAAGCGTGCGCGCCAATAGGGAGTGTCCAGGCTTTCGACCCGCACCCGCTGTCCGCGGCGCGGCGCGTGAACGAATTGGCCGTCGCCGAGATAGATCCCCACGTGCGAGAAGGGCCGATTGCGCGTGTTGTAGAAGACGAGGTCGCCCGGCTGCAGTTGCGCGCGCTTCACCGCGCGCCCGACGTGTCGCTGACCGTCCGTACTGCGCGGCAGGGCGAGGCCCCAGGCGCGCTCGTAGACGTGCGCGACGAGACCGCTGCAGTCGAACCCGGTCTGCGGCGAGCTGCCGCCGTAGCGGTAAGGCGTGCCGACCGCGAACCGCGCCTGCAGCGCTGCCGCCGCGCGATAGTCGCCCACGCTCGGCGTGCCGGCGCCAGCCGCCGGGACGGCCAGCAGGCCGCCGAGAAAGGCGCAGGTAAACAGGAGCTTGTGTTTCATAATGGCGGGGCGCGTAGACCGAGCACAGCTTGGCGCGTTGAGGAAGAAAGATGAACCGCAGCGCCTTGGTCCGCCTTGTAGTGTCGCTTGCGCTCTGCACTTCGGCGCAGGCGCAGAACCCGTTGGAAATCAGCGAGAAGCGCCTGGTGCTGTCCATTCGGCTGGACGATGCGAAGGAAGCGAGCCAGCGGATACAGGGCTCGGACGGCGTGCCGGCGATGATTTTTCTGAGCGATCCGCGACAGGTGCGCGAGCGCCATTACATCCCGACGCCGGCGGGGGTGATTCCGCAGGAAATGACGGTGGTGCAGGAAGCGACGGCCGCCATAGAGGTAACGCCGCGCGTTTTGGGCGATCAGGTCAGCGTGCAGGTCGGAAGACAACCTGCAACGCGCAGTGGGCGCCTTGGCGAATGGTTCGAGCTCGGCCAGGTAGCGATGTCCGCCGGGGGCGCAACGCGCCGATTGTGGGTAAAGGTCGAAGAGGCCGGTCAAGGTCGATGAGCGGCCTTGAGCGTGTTTTCTCGCCGGAGGGCGCGCTCGCGGAAGCTATCCCCGGCTATCGCGAGCGGCCGCAGCAGCTCGAGATGGCGCGGGCCATCCGCCTGGCCATCGATACCACCGGCGTGCTCGTCGCCGAAGCGGGCACCGGCACCGGCAAGACCTTCGCCTACCTCGTGCCGGCACTCCTCGCCGGCGGCAAGGTCATCGTCTCGACCGGCACCAAGACACTGCAGGACCAGCTCTTCGACCGCGATCTGCCGGCCGTGCGCCGCGCACTTACTTCAGGAGCAATCCCGGCGCTCCTCAAGGGCCGCGCGAACTACGTCTGCCTCTACCGGATGCGCCGTGCCGTGACCGAAGGCGGCGCGTCCACGCGCGACGAGGCCGTGCAATTGCAGCGCATCGAGCGCTTCGCCGCGACGAGCATCACCGGAGACCGCGCCGATCTGGCCGACGTCCCCGAGGACGCGCCGATCTGGATGCAGGCCACGTCGACGCGCGACAACTGCCTCGGCCAGGGCTGCCCGGACTACGGCGACTGCTTCGTCATGCGCGCGCGACGTAACGCGCTCGCGGCCGACGTCGTCGTCATCAACCATCACCTGTTCTTCGCCGACGTCGTGCTGCGCGACGAAGGCATCGCCGAGCTGCTGCCCGCCTGCAACACGCTCATCTTCGACGAGGCGCATCAATTGCCGGAGACGGCGCGGCTTTTCTTCGGTGAACGCGTTTCCTCGAGCCAGATCGTCGAGCTCGCGCGCGACGCGCGCGGCGAGCTGCGCGCCGCCGGCGGCGGATCGCCCGAGCTCGAGGCGCTCGCCAACCGGGTCGACAAGGCGGCGCGCGACCTGCGCCTTGCGCTTGGCCAAGGGCCGCTTCGCCTGCCGTGGCCGCAGGCCCTCGCGGTCGCCGGCTTTCCCGAGGCGCTCGTCAAGCTGCGCTCCGCGCTCAAGATGCTCGACGCCGCCGTCGGCGCTCAGGCGGAGCGCTCCGAGGGCCTCGGCGCGTGCGCGCGGCGGGCGAACCAGGCCTATGCGGTGCTGCGGCGGCTGATGGAGACCGACGCGCACGAGGAAGTGCGCTGGGCGGAAGTGTTCGGCCACTCGGTGCAGCTGCACGTGACGCCGCTCCACTCGGGCGAGCTTTTTCGGCGGCAGATGGAAGACCACCCGCGCGCCTGGATCTTCACTTCCGCGACGCTCGCGGTCGGCGACGACTTCACCCATTTCACCCGCGAGCTTGGCGTGCCGGGCGCGCAGACCGTGCGCTGGGAAAGCCCGTTTCGCTTCAGGGAGCAAGCGCTCGTCTACCTGCCGAAGGGCCTGCCGCCCGATCCCAACGATGCGGCTTTTACCGATGCCGTGATCGAGGCGGCCTTGCCGGTGATCGAGGCGAGCGGCGGGCGCGCGTTCCTCCTCTTCACCACGCTGCGGGCGCTGCGCCGCGCGCACGACCTGCTGCGCGGCCGCGTGGACTATCCGCTCCTCGTGCAGGGCACGGGTTCGCGGAGCGAGCTGCTCGCGCGCTTCCGCAGCCTCGGTAACGCGGTATTGCTGGGCAGCGCGTCGTTCTGGGAGGGGGTCGACGTACGCGGCGAGGCGCTGTCGCTCGTCGTCATCGACAAGCTGCCCTTCGCGCCGCCCGACGATCCGGTGCTCGCGGCGCGCATCGACGCGATCAAGGCCGCCGGCGGCAATCCGTTCAACGAGCTGCAGCTGCCGCAGGCGGTGCTCGCGCTCAAGCAGGGGGCGGGACGCCTGATCCGCGACGAGGACGATCGCGGGGTGCTCATGCTGTGCGACCCGCGCCTGTTATCGAAGCCCTACGGTGCGCGGATCCTGAAGAGCCTGCCGGCGATGAAGCCTACGCGCGACCTGGCAGAGGTGCAGGCGTTCTTTGGCCGGGCTCGTCTTGCATGTGAATCCGGATGATGTCGTCGAAGCTCGCGTCGGCGCGAAAGCCGAGCGCGGTGGCGCGCCTGGCGTCGAAGCTGCGCGGCCAGCCTTGCACGATGCGCAGGATGGTGGCATCGGGCTCCTCGCGGATGCGGCGCGCCGCGGCATCGCCCGCGACCCGGCGCAGCGCTTCGATCTGCTCGCCGACCGTCGCCGACACGCCGGGCATGGTCAGGCCGCGCCGCGCGCCGAGCTGGGCGGTGTCGAGCTCGGCGGCGTGCAACAGGAATCCGATCGCGGCGCGCGGCGAGGCGAACCAGTGACGCACGCTCTTCGGTACCGGTAGCACGGCCTCCTGGCCGGCGAGCGGCTCGCGGATGATCCCGGAAAAGAAGCCGGAAGCGGCAAGGTTCGGCTTGCCGGGACGCACGCAGATGGTCGGCAGCCTGAGCGCGATGCCGTCGAAAAATCCGCGCCGGCTGTAGTCGGCGAGCAAGAGCTCGTCGATCGCCTTCTGCGTGCCGTAGCTCGTGAGCGGCGCGCTCAGGAACTCGTCGCCGATCGCCTCGGGGAAAGGCGCGCCGAACACCGCGATGGACGAGGTGAACACCACGCGCGGCTTGTAACCGGCGCCCACTTTGCGGATCGCCTCGAACAGGGCGCGCGTGCCGTCGAGGTTGATGCGGTAGCCCTTGTCGAAATCGGCTTCCGCTTCGCCGGAAACGATCGCCGCCAGGTGGAAGATGAGATCGGGGCGCTCGGCGACCAGCTTCTCGGCTTCGCCGGGACCGGAGAGGTCCGAGACCACCGATCTGGCGCCGGCGACTGAAGCCGGGACCACATCATGCAGCACGAGCTCGGAGACTTCCATGGCGAGCCGCTCGGTGAGCTTGCGGCCGATCATGCCGGCCGCGCCGGTGATGAGAACCCGTCCTACCAATCGGGATCCCACAGCCGCCACCACGGGATCTTCCGCTTCACGCCGCCGGGCCTGAGGTAGACGGTGTTCGGGAAGTTCTTCAGCAGCACGCGCTGGGTGGAATCGCGCAGGTCGGTGAGACCGAGCGCGTCGTACGCCTGCATGAGGATCACCATCGCTTCCTCGACCGCCGGCGCCTGCGGATAGTGCTCGATGGCGTATTGCGCGCGGTTCGCGGCGGCCACATACGCGGTGCGCTTCATGTAATAGCGCGCCACGTAGACCTCGTTGTTGGCGAGCGCATTGATGAGATAGCGCATGCGCGCACTGGCGTCGGGGGCGTAGCGCGAGTCCGGGAAGCGCACGACGACTTCCTTGAACGCGAGGAACGCCTCGCGCGACGCCTTCGGGTCGCGATCGCTCATGTCGGGCGTCGTCAGCCACGAGAGCGCGCCTTCGAGCGTGTTGAAGTTGACCAGCCCCTTCAGGTACCAGGCGTAGTCGACGTTCGGATGGTTGGGGTAGAGCTTGATGAAGCGCTCGGCGGCGGCGATCGCCGAGGCGCGCTCGCCGTCCTTGTACTGGCAGTACGCCACCTCGAGCTGCGCCTGCTGGGCATAGCGCCCGTAGGGGTAGCGGGCCTCGAGCTTCTCGAGCAGCTTGATCGCCTTCTGGTAGTCGCGGCTCGCCTGGGCGTCTTTCGCTTCGCCATAGATGCGCTGCGCCGACCAGCCGAGCGTCTCGTCGTTCGCCGGATCGAGCGAGCTGCAGCCGGACAGCGCGGCAGCGGCCAGGAGTGCGGCAGCAATTAAACTTCTCACCATGGGACGCCAGAATTATAACGATTGGGATGCAGCGCTCGTCGCGCCGCTGTCCGCCACGGTGCCGCTCGAGATGGGCGGCCTGCGCCTCGACCAGGCGCTCGCCCGCCTGTTCCACCAGTATTCGCGCAGCCGGCTGCAGGAGTGGCTGCGCTCGGGCCACATCAAGGTCGACGGGCAGACGCCGCCCGCCCGCATGGCCGTGTCGGGCGGCGAGCAGGTGCTGCTCACGCCGCCGCAACCGCCCGAGGGCGCCGCGCCGCGCGCGCAGCGCATGCCGCTCAAGATCGTGCACGAGGACGCCGCGCTCATCGTGATCGACAAGCCGGCGGGGCTGGTGGTGCATCCCGGCGCCGGGCAGCCCGACCGCACGCTCCTGAACGCTCTGCTCGCGCACGCGCCGGCGCTCGCCGGCGTGCCGCGCGCCGGCATCGTGCACCGGCTCGACAAGGAGACGAGCGGGCTCCTCGTGGTGGCGAAGACGGTCGAGTCGCAGGCCGACCTCGTAAAACAGCTCGCCGAGCGCACCATGCGCCGCGTCTACATCGCGCTCGTGCAAGGCGACCCGCCGGCGAGCGGCGCGATCGAGGCTCCAGTCGGGCGCGACACGAAGGTGCGCACGCGCATGGCGGTGACCCATCGCGGCAAGCCCGCGCGCACCACCTACCGCGTGCTCGAGCGCTTCGGCCGCGCCGCGCTCGTCGAGTGCCGGCTGGAGACCGGGCGCACGCACCAGATTCGCGTGCACTTCCAGCACATCCGTCATCCAGTGGTCGGCGATCCCGTCTATCGCCGCGGCACGCGCCATGGCATCGACTTCCCGCGCCAGGCGCTGCATGCGGCCGAGCTTTCGCTGCGCCATCCTTCCAGTGGCGAAGAGGTCACCTGGCGCGCACCGCTGCCGCGCGACTTCAAGAAGCTCGTCGACGCGCTGCGCGCGTGCGAGGTGTGATGGAGGCTATCCGCCCCGACTGGCCGCTCGAGATCGGCGCGCTAGCCACCACCGCCGCGATGGGCGATATGGCAACCGAGCCTGGCCGCGGCCGCTTGCGCTCGCTCTTGCCGGGCGAGCCGCGCTGGATGCACCAGATCCACGGCGCGGAGGTGATCGACGCCGATCGCACCACCGGCGTGATCAAGGCGGACGCCGCGATAGCCCGCCAGCGGGGGACAGTGTGCGTGGTGAAAGTCGCGGACTGCATGCCGGTGCTCTTCGGCGATGAAAAGGGCACGGTGGTCGGCGCTGCGCACGCCGGCTGGCGAGGGCTCGCCGCCGGCGTCCTGGAGGCGGCCGTCGAGGCGATGCGTGCGCCGAGTGCGCTGCACGCGTGGATGGGTCCTGCCATCGGCCCTCGCGTCTACGAAGTCGGCGACGAAGTGCGCGCGGCGTTCCCGGGACACGAAGCGGCCTTCACCTCCAACCGGCCGGGACACTGGCTGATGGATTTGTATGCCATCGCGCGCCGCAAACTCGAGGCCAAAGGCGTCGCGCGCATCTGCGGCGGCGGCTTCTGTACTTACACCGAGCGCGATCGGTTTTTTTCCTATCGCCGCGACCACGGGCAATCGCGCATGGCCGCAGTGATATGGTTGCCCCCATGACCCTCGCCTGGATCCTTGCCGCCAGCTTCGCCGGCGGCACGCTCTCCGCAGCGCTGGCGGCGTTTGCGCTCGCGCTGCGCACCACTTGGATCCCGATGCTGGTGTCCTACGCGATCGGTGCGCTGCTCGGCGCGGCGTTCCTCGAGATCATTCCGCACGCCTTCGCCAAGGCACCCGGCCAGGCGGGCTTCGCCATCCTCGTCGGCATCTTCGTCTTCTTCGTGATGGAGAAGCTGCTTCTATGGCGGCACTGCCACACGGAGGACTGCGAGGTGCACGTCCCGCACGAGCAGGCGCACGACCATGGCCGCGCCGGCGTCCTCATCATCGTTGGCGACACCGTCCACAACTTCGTCGACGGCGTCCTGATCGCCGCCTCCTTCCTGCAGAGCACCGAGCTCGGCGTGATCGCGGCGCTGGCCATCATCGCGCACGAGATTCCGCAAGAGGTCGGGGATTTCCTGATCCTGCTGCATTCGGGCTATACGCGGGCGCGGGCCCTCGCGCTCAATCTGGGTTCATCGCTCGCCACGCTCCTCGGCGGCGTTGGCGGCTATTACCTGCTGCCCCTTTTCGCCGACTGGGAAGCGGGACTCCTCGGCTTCGTGGCGGCGAGCATGATCTACGTCGCCGTGGCCGATCTGATCCCGGGGTTGCACCGGCGGCCGGAGCTGCGCGACACAGCCTCGCAGGCGCTCTTGATAGCGCTTGGCATCGGCAGCATCGCTGTGGTGCGGATGTTGCTCCCGCACTAAGTAAAAAGGACTATCGATCAGTAGGTTATCCGGTATTTGACGGGGGCTGTTGTGCGTCGCAAAATCCTTGGGTTTTGGCATCCTCGACAGCGCAAACCGCTTCCGCCGATGCCTTGCTGACGGCGATCGCGCAAGCGGGAAACGCCGCCACGCAGGGCTGGATGCAATTGTTCGCCTCGCCGCCGGCAGTGGATCGAAATAGCGCGCTGCATGCCGTTTTTCTCGAGCAGCAGACGAAGCTGTGGAGCACGCTCCTCGCGGGAAGCAATGCGTCGCTGGTCGAGGGCGACGACCGCCGGTTCTCGGCACGCGAGTGGCGCGAGAACCCGTACTTCAATTACCTGAGGCAGTCCTATCTCCTCGCCTCCCAGTACCTCGAGGAGATGGTCGACCGCGCCCCGCTCGATGCGCAGGCGAAGGAACGCGCGCGCTTCGCGGCACGGCAGTGGATCGACGCCATGTGCCCGGCCAACTTTGCGGCCACCAATCCGGCGGCGCTGCGTGCGGCGCTCGAATCGAAAGGCGAGACGCTGACGCGCGGCATGGCGAACCTGCTCGCCGATGCGCGTAAAGGCCGCATCAGCCAGACCGACGAGACCGCGTTCGAGCTCGGCCGCAACATCGCCGTGACGCCGGGCGAGGTGGTCTACGAGAACGAGCTCATCCAGCTGATCCAGTACGCGCCGCGCACCGCGGAAGTGGCGAAACGGCCGCTGGTGATGATTCCGCCGTGCATCAACAAGTACTACATCCTCGACCTGCAGCCGGAGAACTCGCTCGTCGGCTATGCGGTCGACAGCGGCCATACGGTATTCATGGTGTCCTGGCGCAACGTCGAGCCGGAACAGGGACACCACGGCTGGGACGATTACCTCGAGCTCGGCGTCTTCACTCCGCTACGTGTCGCGCGCGAGATCGCGAAGAGTGACAAGGTCAATGCGCTCGGCTTCTGCGTCGGCGGCACGCTGCTCGGCGCCGGTCTCGCCGTGATGGCGGCGAAGGACGAGGACATCGTGCAGAGCGTCACCTTGCTCGCCGCCATGCTCGACTTCTCGGACACCGGCCAGATCGGTCTCTTCGTCGATGAAGCCTCGGTCGCGGCACGCGAGGCGACGATCGGCGACGGCGGCATCCTGCCGGGCAGCGACCTGGCGTTCGTCTTCTCCAGCCTGCGCGCCAACGATCTCATCTGGCCCTACGTCGTCAACAACTACCTCCTCGGCGGCCGGCCGGCGGCCTTCGATCTGCTTTACTGGAACGCCGACAGCACGAATCTGCCGGGACCGATGTATTGCTACTACCTGCGCAATACGTATCTCGAGAACAAGCTGCGCGTTCCCAACGCGCTGACCAACTGCGGTGTCCCGGTGAACCTCGGAAGCGTGAAGCTGCCGATGTTCGGCCTCGCCACGCGGGAGGACCACATCGTGCCGTGGCGTTCGGCGTACCGCACCCTGCATCTCATCGGCGGCGACGACAAGACTTTCGTCCTCGGCGCGAGCGGCCACATCGCCGGCGTGGTCAATCCCGCGTCCAAGAACCGGCGCAGTCACTGGATCGGCGCGGCCTACCCCGCGGAGCCCGAGGCATGGCTGCAGCAGGCCACCGAGCACAAGGGCAGCTGGTGGCCGCGCTGGATGAAGTGGCTCGACGCGCACGGCGGCGGCAAGCGCAAGGCACCTGCGCGCGCCGGCAATGTCAAATACAAACCCATCGAAGCGGCGCCCGGGCGCTACGTCCGCCACCGCGTCGTCCATTAGGAGATACCCCATGGAAGAGATCTATATCGTCGGCGCGGTCCGCACCCCGATCGGCAAGTTCGGCGGCACGCTCGCGAAGATGCCGGCGGCCGATCTCGGCGCGCTGGTCATCAAGGATGTATTGAAGCGCGCAGGCGTGAAGCCCGAGCAGGTGTCGGAAGTCATCATGGGCCAGGTGCTCGCCGCCGCCGTCGGCCAGAACCCGGCGCGCCAGGCGGCGATCAAGGCGGGACTGCCCGACATGATTCCCGCCATGACCATCAACAAGGTCTGCGGCTCGGGCCTCAAGGCGGCCATGCTCGCCGCGCAATCGATCGCCACCGGCGACTCGGACATCGTGGTGGCGGGCGGCCAGGAATCGATGAGCCTCGCGCCGCACGCGATGAACGGCTCGCGCGACGGTTTCCGCATGGGCGACGCCAAGCTCGTCGACACGATGATCATCGACGGCCTGTGGGACGTCTACAACCACTACCACATGGGCGTCACCGCCGAGAACGTGGCGAAGGAGTACGCGGTGTCGCGCGAGGACCAGGACAAGTTCGCCGTCGCGAGCCAGAACAAGACCGAGGCGGCGCAGAAGGCGGGGCGCTTTGCCGAGGAGATCCTCACGGTCGAAGTGCCCTCGCGCAAAGGCCCGGTCATGTTCAAGGACGACGAGTATCCGCGCCACGGCGCAACGCTGGAGGCGATGCAGGCGCTGAAGCCCGCGTTCGACAAGAACGGCACGGTGACCGCAGCCAACGCATCGGGCATCAACGACGGTGCCGCCGCAGTCGTGGTCGCATCGGCGCGCAAAGTGAAGGAACTGGGACTCAAGCCGCTCGGGCGCATCAAGGCGTTCGCCTCGGCGGGCGTCGACCCGAAGTACATGGGCATGGGGCCCGTGCCGGCATCGAAGCGCACGCTGGCGCGCGCCGGTTGGGAGCCGAAGGACCTCGACGTGATGGAAATCAACGAAGCTTTTGCGGCCCAGGCGGTCGCAGTGAACCGCCAGATGGGCTGGGACACGACCAAGGTCAACGTGAACGGCGGCGCGATCGCGCTGGGTCATCCGATCGGCGCCTCGGGCTGCCGCATCCTCGTCACCTTGCTCCACGAAATGCAGAAGCGCGACGCCAAGCGGGGGCTTGCGTCGCTGTGCATAGGGGGCGGCATGGGCGTCGCTCTGGCCATAGAGCGTTAAACAAAAGGAAATGCGAATGGGCAAAGAAGGAGAAGTCATCGATCAGCCGCTCCTAGAGCAGGAGACCTGGCGCGACAGTGCGCTGCCGATCGTCAAGCGCATCGTGTTCATCTCCGGCGGCATGGGGGGCATCGGCACGGCGCTCTGCCGGCGTCTCGGGCAAACGGGACACACCGTCATCGCCGGCTGCCTGCCGGGCTACGAGAAGAAGGACGAATGGCTCGGCGCGATGCGCACCGCGGGCTACCGCGTGCACGCGGCCGAAGGCGACGTGTCGGACTTCGACTCCTGCTCGGAGATGTTCTACAACGTGCGCTCGGTGGTCGGGCCGATCGACATCCTGGTCAACAACGCCGGCATCACGCGCGACTCGGTCTTCAAGCGCATGACCGAGAAGGACTGGATGGAGGTCATCAACACCAACCTGAACAGCGTGTTCAACGTCACGCGGCAGGTGATCGACGGCATGGTCGAGCGCGGCTGGGGACGCATCATCAACATCTCGTCGGTGAACGCGATCAAGGGCCAGTTCGGCCAGACCAACTATTCGGCGGCGAAGGCCGGCATGGCCGGCTTCTCCAAGGCGCTCGCGCAGGAAGTGGTGCGCAAGAGCGTGACAGTCAACACCGTATCGCCGGGCTACGTCGAGACCGACATGGTCAAGGCGATCCGCGCCGAGATCCGCGAGCAGATCATCGCGTCGATTCCGATGGGGCGCCTGGCGCGCCCCGAGGAGATCGCCGCCGTGGTGGCTTTCCTCGCCTCGGATGAGGCCGGCTACATCACCGGCGCCAACATCAGCGTCAATGGCGGCATGCACATGATGTAGACTTTTCTTCCCCCCGAGGAGGAGTCATGGCAAAGCAGCGCATCGCCGTCGTCACCGGCGGCATGGGTGGTCTTGGCGAGACGATCAGCACGAAAATGGCGGACGCGGGCTACCGCGTCGTCGTCACCTATTCGCCGTCGAACACGAAGTACAAGTCGTGGCTCGAGGAGATGAAGGGCCGCGGCTACAGCTTCTCGGCTTTCCCCGTCGACGTCGTCGACTACGACTCGTGCGCGAAGCAGTGCTCGATCATCAACGGCGAGTTCGGCGCGATCGACATCCTCGTCAACAACGCCGGCATCACGCGCGACATGACCTTCAAGAAAATGACGAAGGCCGACTGGGACGCGGTGATGCGCACCAATCTCGACTCGTGCTTCAACATGACGAAGCAGGCGATGGACGGCATGGTCGATCGCGGCTGGGGCCGCATCATCAATGTCTCGTCGGTCAACGGCCAGAAGGGCGCCTTCGGGCAGACGAACTACTCGGCGGCCAAGGCCGGCATCCACGGCTTCACCAAGGCGCTGGCCCTGGAAGTCGCGAAGAAGGGGGTCACCATCAACACCATCTCGCCGGGCTACATCGGCACGCAGATGGTGACGGCGATCCCCAAGGAAATTCTCGACACCAAGATCCTGCCGCAGATCCCGATCGGGCGGCTCGGCAAGCCCGACGAGGTCGCGGGCCTCATCATCTACCTGTGCTCCGAGGAGGCGGCGTTCGTCACCGGCGCCAACATCTCCATCAACGGCGGCCAGCACATGTACTAAGGGAGTAGACTAGCCCGTGGCGCTTCCCGAAACAAAGATGCCCGAATCCAAAGACAGCCCGCTCCGGCTGATCAAGAAATATCCCAACCGGCGCCTCTACGACACCAAGACGTCGAGCTACATCACGCTCGCCGACGTCAAGCAGATGGTGCTGAAGCAGGAGGAATTCCAGGTGATCGACGCGAAGAGCGGCGACGACCTGACGCGCGCGATCCTGCTGCAAATCATCCTGGAAGAGGAATCGGGCGGCATGCCGATGTTTTCCTCCGATCTGCTGTCGCACCTCATCCGCTCGTACGGCAACGCGATGCAGGGCATGATGGGCTCGTACCTCGAGCGCAACATCCGCGCCTTCCAGGACATCCAGAAGGCGCTGCAGGACCAGTCGCAGCGGATGTACGGCGACAACTCGCGCGCCTCGCAGGAGCTCTGGTCGCAGTTCGTGAACTTGCAGGGCCCGGCCATGCAGAGCCTGATGCAGGCGTACATGGAGCAGAGCCAGAAGATGTTCCAGCAGTTCCAGGATCAGATGCAGAACCAGGCGCGCAACATGTTCTCCGGCATTTCCTTCCCCGGTTTCCCCGCTGGCCAGAAGAGCGACAAAGGCGAGAGCGGCAAGTAGTCCCAAGGTTGGCTTCGTCTCGCTAGGCTGTCCCAAGGCCCTCGTCGATTCGGAGCGCATCCTCACCCAGCTGCGCGCCGAGGGCTACGCCACCTCGCTGACGTACGACGATGCCGATCTGGTGATCGTCAACACCTGCGGCTTCATCGATTCGGCGGTCGAGGAATCGCTCGACGCGATCGGCGAAGCGCTCGCCGAGAACGGCAAAGTCGTCGTCACCGGCTGCCTCGGCGCCAAAGAGGGCGTCGTCGCCAGGGTCCATCCCTCGGTGCTCGCCATCACCGGCCCGCACGATACCGAGGGCGTGATGCAGGCGGTGCACGAGCACCTGCCGAAGCCGCACGACCCGTACGTGGATCTTGTGCCCCCGCAGGGCATCAAATTAACGCCGCGGCACTACGCCTATCTCAAGATTTCAGAAGGCTGCAACCACCGCTGCACGTTCTGCATCATTCCGTCGATGCGCGGCGACCTGGTCTCGCGGCCGATCGCGCAAGTGATGCAGGAAGCCGAGAACCTGGTGAAAGCCGGCGTCAAAGAGCTGCTCGTCATCTCGCAGGACACGAGCGCTTATGGCGTCGACGTGAAGTACCGCACCGGCTTCGTCAACGGCAAGCCGGTGAAGACGAAAATGACCGATCTCTGCCGCGCCCTCGGCGGGCTGGGCGTGTGGGTGCGCCTGCATTACGTCTACCCCTATCCCCATGTCGACGAAGTCATACCGCTCATGGCGCAAGGCAAGATTCTTCCCTACCTCGACGTGCCGTTTCAGCACGCGAGCGCGCGCATCCTAAAGCTCATGAAGCGTCCCGCCTCGGCCGAGAAAGTCCTCGAGCGCATCCGCGCGTGGCGGCAGATCTGCCCCGATATCACCATCCGTTCGACGTTCATCGCCGGCTTCCCCGGTGAGACGGAGACCGAATTTGCCGAGCTCCTCTCCTTCCTGGAGGAGGCGCAGCTCGACCGCGTCGGCTGCTTCGCCTATTCGCCGGTGGAAGGCGCGGCGGCGAATGCGTTGCCGGATCCCGTGCCGGAACCGGTAAAGGAAGAGCGCCGCGCGCGCTTCATGGAATTGCAGGCGAAGATCAGCGCGGCGAAGCTGCACGCGAAATTGCTCAAGACGCTGCGCGTGATCATCGACGAGCGGGGGGTCGGCCGCACGATGGGCGACGCGCCGGAGATCGACGGCGTGGTGCACTTCAAGGGCGCTCAGGTTACAGATGCGCCAGGTGAATTCGCCGACGTGCTCATCGAGCGCTCGGATCAGCATGACCTACACGGGAGAAGGCTATGACGGACGTAATGGTGGTGGCGGGCACACGCACGGCGATCGGCGACTACGGCGGCGCCTTCAAGGACATTCCGCCGACGAAGCTCGGCTCGATCGCCATCAAGGAAGCCATTGCGCGCGCCGAGATCGATGCGGCGACGGTCGGGCACGTCGTCATGGGCAGCGTGATCCACGGCGAGGCCCGCGACATGTATCTCTCGCGTGTCGCGGCGGTGGACGCGGGCGTGCCGGTCGGCACGCCCGCCCTCACGGTGAACCGCCTGTGCGGCTCGGGATTGCAGGCGATCGTTTCGGCCGCGCAGCACATCATGCTCGGCGACATCCACACTGCCGTGGCGGGCGGCGCCGAAAGCATGAGCCGCGCCGCTTACATGCTGCCTTCGGGCCGCTGGGGCCAGCGCATGGGCGACGCTCAAGTGGTCGACGCGATGACCGCCGCGCTGCACGATCCGTTCGGCCATGGCCACATGGGCGTCACCGCCGAGAACATCGCGGCGAAGTACGGCTTCACGCGCCGGCAGCAGGACGAGTTCTCGGTCGAGTCCCACAAGCGTGCGGCGCGCGCCATCGATGCCGGCTATTTCAAGTCGCAGATCATCGCGGTCGAGCTGAAGACGAAAAAAGGCGTCGATCAGTTCACGACCGACGAGCACGTGCGTCGCGACGCGACCATGGAAGGCATGGGGAAGCTGAAGCCGGTGTTCAAGAAAGACGGCACAGTCACGGCGGCGAACGCATCGGGCATCAATGACGCCGCGGCGGCCATCGTGCTGATGGACGCAAAACAGGCCAAGAACCACAAGCCGCTGGCGCGCCTCGTCGCCTACGCGCACGCCGGCGTCGAGCCGCAGGTGATGGGCCTCGGTCCGATTCCCGCGGTGAAGAAGGTCTTCGAGAAGGCGGGACTGAAACCTTCCGACATCGACGTGATCGAGTCGAACGAGGCCTTCGCCGTGCAGGCCATGGCGGTGACCAAGGACCTCGGCCTCGATCCCGCCAAGGTGAACCCGAATGGCGGCGCGGTGGCGCTCGGCCATCCGATCGGCGCGACCGGCTGCATCCTCACCGTGAAGGCGCTCTACGAGCTGGCACGTACTCAAAAGCGCTACGCGCTCGTCACCATGTGCATCGGCGGCGGGCAGGGCATCGCGGCGATCTTCGAGAGGGCTTAAAGCGCCTCGCGTACACTCGCGGGCCTGATGGCCCGCAAACCCCGCATCGGCCTCGCGCTCGGCTCCGGCAGCTCCCGCGGCTGGGCGCACATCGGCGCGATCCGCGAGCTGGAGGCGCGCGGCCTGAAGCCGGACCTCATCTGCGGCACCTCGATCGGCGCCCTCGTCGGCGCCGTGTACGCGTCGAACCAGCTCGACAAGCTCGAGCAATGGGTAACCGGACTCGCGTGGTCACAGGTGGTGCGCCTGATGGACCTCACCTGGAAAGGCGGCTTGATCCGCGGCCAGCGCCTGTTCAATCTTTTCCGCACCACTTTCCAGGACCGCGAGATCGCCGAGCTCGACATCCCCTTTGGTGCCGTCGCCACGGAGCTGAGCTCCGGCCGCGAGATCTGGCTGCGCCACGGCAAGCTGCTCGACGTGGTGCGCGCCTCGATCGCGACACCGGGGCTTTTCACGCCGGTCGTGTACGACGGCGCGGTGCTGGTCGATGGCGGCCTCGTCAATCCCGTCCCGGTATCGATGTGCCGCGCCTTCGGCGCCGAGATCGTCATCGCCGTCGACCTGTCGTGGGGCAAGCTCGGCCCGTACCGCAACATGGGCCGCGATTTGCCCGCGACGCCGCCGGCGGAGCCCGGCTGGCTCGGGCGGATGCTCGGCGCGTCGCGTTCGAAGGGCGAAGAGCCCCCGATCCCGTCGATCTTCGAGGTGTTCAACACCGCGCTCGACATCGTCGAGCAGCGCGTGGCGCGCAGCCGCCTGGCGGGCGAGCCGGCCGACATTCTGATCACGCCGCTCCTGCCGGACTTCGGCGCGATGGAGTACCACCGCGCGAAGGAAGCGATCGCCGAGGGGCGCGCTGCGGTCGAGCGCATGGCGCCGCTCCTCCAGCAGGTCATCGGCTAGGTGGAGATCAGTCTCCCAGTGACGCTCGCCGTCTTGGGAGCGGCGCTGCTGCACGCCTCGTGGAACGTGCTCGTCAAGTCGGGCGCCGACAAGGAGCTCGAGACGATCAACGTCGCGCTGGGGTCGGGCCTGGTGGCGCTCGCCGCCGCGCTGTTCCTGCCGCCACCGGCGCGCGCCTCGTGGCCGTGGGTGGCCGGCTCGGCGGTAGTGCACATCCTGTACTTCGCGTTCCTCGCGGGCGCGTACCGCTGGGGCGAGCTCTCGTACACCTATCCCGTGATGCGCGGCGGCGGGCCGATGATCGTCGCGCTGGTCGGCGCGCTCGTGCTCGGCGAAGTGCTGCCGATTCACGCCACCGTCGGCACCCTCTTCATCTGCGCCGGCATCCTTGGCTTCGCCGCCGGCCGGCACGACCGGCGCGCGACGGCGTTCGCCGTGGGCAATGCGCTGGTGATCGGTGCGTACACCCTGATCGACGGGCAGGGCGCACGCCTTTCCGAGGCGCCGCTCAGCTATACGCTCTGGTTCTTCGTGGCGAACGGCGTGGTGATCGCCGCGTACGGCACGCTGCGCCGCGGCCCCGCCGTCCTCTCTTACTTTCGTGCGGCATGGATAAAGGCATTGGTGGGCGGTACGTGCGCGGTCGCTTCCTATGGCATCGCGCTGTGGGCGATGACCCGCGCGCCGATCGCCATCGTCGCCGTGCTGCGCGAGACCGCCGTGATCTTCGCCGCGGTGATCGCGGCGGTAGTGCTGAAGGAAAAATTCACGCGCCGGCGGCTGGCAGCCACCGGCGCGGTGATGCTGGGACTGATCGCGTTGAAGCTTTAAACCGGCTGCAACGTCCCTTCATAGAGGCGTACGCGGTCGCCCTGGTGCCAGATCGGCTGCGTGGCGCTCTTCACGACCTGGTTCGAGCCATCGTCGAAGTTGACCGTCAGCTCCCACTGCTTGGTCGCGCGCGCCGTCTTCTCGATCTGGTTGCCGAGCAGTGCGCCGCCCGCTGCACCGAGCACGGTGACGAGCTTGTTGTGGTCGCCGATGTTGTGGCCAAGCACCGCGCCGGCCACGCCGCCGCCGACTGCGCCGACGCCATTTGGGTCGCCCTTTACTCCCACTTCACGCACGGCAGTCACCGTGCCGAAGCGGCCCGGCTTGACGACCGGCTTGGGCGCTTCAATAGGTTGCGGCGCTTGCGCCAGGGGCGGAGGAGGAGGCGTCATCGCCGGCGTCTCGACTGCGGCGATCTTCGTCGGAGCGTGCTTCTTCGCCACGTGCTTCTTCGCCGGTTGCGGCGCCGGCGCGGCTTCCGGAGCTTGCGCGACCTCAGGGGCCGGCGCGGGCTCCGCCGCGGGGGCTTGCGCGACGACCGGCGCTGCGTCGTTCGTCTGTCCCTTCGAGTGCGGGATGATCCCGGTGATGGCGGCCACGCCTACGGCCGAAAACAGGGTTACCGAAATCGCTGCGATCGTCAGCAGCGGGTGCAGCTTCTTGATGTTGGTGTCCATCGCGTCGTTCTCCTTTCGTTCGCGAATGGAGAGAGGTTACGGACGCGGCCCACCCGCTGCCGTGAGCATTGGTAAGCAGTTGTTACGGGCTCCGCTAGGAAACTGAGGACTCCGGCCGCATGTGGGGAAACAGAATTACATCGCGGATGCTGGGGCTGTCGGTCAGGAGCATCACCAGCCGATCGATGCCCAAACCCATGCCCCCGGCCGGCGGCATGCCGTATTCCAGGGCGCGGATGTAGTCGGCGTCGTAGTACATAGCCTCCGGGTCGCCCGCTTCCTTCATTTTCGCCTGCTCCAGGAACCGCGCCGCCTGGTCCTCGGGATCGTTCAGTTCGGAGAAGCCGTTGGCGATCTCCTTGGCGTCGATGAAGAGCTCGAAGCGGTCGGCGAGCTCAGGGTCCGAGTCGCGGCGGCGTGAGAGCGGCGACACCTCGGCCGGAAACTCGGTCACGAACGTCGGCTCGATCAGGTGCTTCTCGGCGAGCGTTTCGAACAGCATCAGCTGCAGCGCGCCCCAGCCCTGGTGCTTCTCGTGCTGCACGCCGAGCCGGGTCAGCTCGCCGGCGAGGAAGGCGCGGTCGCGCAGATCGCCTTTGGCGCCCCGCTGGCGCAATGCCTCGGCGATCGACAGCCGCGCAAAGGGTTTGCCGAGCTCGATCGTCTTTCCCTGATACGTGATCGACGTCCGGTCGCCGGCAGCGGCGCGCACCAGCTGCTCGGTGAGCGCCATCATGTACTGCCAGTCCTCGTAGGCGGCGTAGCACTCGAGCATCGTGAACTCCGGGTTGTGCCGGGTGGAGATGCCCTCGTTCCGGAAGTTGCGATTGATCTCGAACACGCGCTCCATGCCGCCGACCAGCAGGCGCTTGAGATACAGCTCCGGCGCGATGCGCAGGTAGAGATCCATGTCGAGCGCGTTGTGGTGCGTCTTGAAGGGCCGCGCCGCCGCGCCGCCGGGAATCGGCTGCATCATCGGCGTCTCGACCTCGAGGTAGCCCTCGGTGCGCAGGACCTCGCGGATCGACTGGATGACCTCGCCGCGGCGCAGGAACACGTCCTTCGATTCCGGCGTGACGATCAGGTCGACGTAGCGCTGGCGATAACGCATCTCCTGGTCGGCAAGCCCGTGGAACTTCTCGGGCAGCGGACGCAGCGCTTTCGAGATCAGGCGCAGGCTCTTCGCGTTGACCGTGAGCTCGCCCTTCATCGTCTTGAACATCGTGCCTTCGGCGCCGACGATGTCCCCCAGGTCCCAGTGCTTGAAGGCCTCGTAGCCGGGCGTGTCCTGGGTGACGTAGAGCTGGATGCGGCCGGAGCCGTCCTGCAGCGTGGCGAAGCTCGCCTTGCCCATCACGCGCTTCAGCACCATGCGGCCGGCGGCGGCCGTTGTTGGTCTTTGCCGTTCCAGGTCTTCTTTGGAAAGACCACCAAAGCGCTCGTGCAGCGCCGCGGCGACATCCTTGCGCTGGAAATCGTTCGGATAGGCCTGGCCGGCGGCGCGCAGCGCGCGCAATTTCTCGCGCCGCTCTTCGATCAGCTTGTTGTCTTCGTTATTCAGTCAGACCCCCTGCTTCAGGCTCGCGACGATGAAATCGTCGAGATCGCCATCCAGCACGCGCTGCGTGTCGCCCTTCTCCACGCTGGTGCGCAGGTCCTTGATGCGCGACTGGTCGAGCACGTACGAGCGGATCTGGTGGCCCCACTCGATGTCGGTCTTCGTCGCGGCGAGCTTGTCCGCTTCGGCCATGCGCTTTCTCAGTTCGAGCTCGTAGAGCCGCGATTTAAGCATCGCCATGCACTCGGCGCGGTTCCTGTGCTGCGAGCGGTCGTTCTGGCTCTGCACCACGATGCCGCTCGGGATGTGCGTGATGCGCACCGCCGACTCGGTCTTGTTGACGTGCTGGCCGCCGGCGCCCGAGGCGCGGTAGACGTCGACGCGCAGGTCCGCCGGGTTGATGTCGACCTCGATCGATTCATCCACCTCGGGATAGACGAAGACGCTGGCGAACGAGGTGTGCCGGCGCGCGTTGGCATCGAACGGACTCTTGCGCACCAGGCGGTGCACGCCCGCTTCGGTGCGCAGGTTGCCGTAGGCGTAGTCGCCGGTCACCTTGAGGGTCGCGCTCTTGATGCCGGCGACCTCGCCGTCGGTCTGCTCGAGGACCTCGACGCCGAAGCCCTTGCGGTCGCAATACTTGGCGTACATGCGCTCGAGCATCGAGGCCCAATCCTGCGCCTCGGTGCCGCCCGAGCCGGCCTGGATGTCGACGAAGCAGTTGTTCGCGTCCAGCGGGTTGGAGAACATGCGGCGGAACTCGAGCGTCGCCACGTCCTTGGCGAGCTTGTCCACGTCGGAAGAAATCCCTGACAGCGTGGCGTCGTCGTTCTCCGCTTTTGCGAGCTGGAAGAGCTCTGCCGCATCGGCGAGCCCGCTGTCGACGCGCCCGAGCGTCGCGACGACGGCCTCGAGCGCCTTCTTTTCCTTGCCGAGTTCCTGCGCGCGCTGCGGGTTCTCCCACAGCTTGGGGTCTTCGAGCTCGCGGTTCAGCGCCTCGAGGCGCTTGGTTTTCGCTTCGAAGTCAAAGATACCTCCGCAGCTCCACCGACCGGGTCTGCAGGTCGGTGAGGCTCGAGGCCATCTGGTTCAATCGTTCGGCTTCCATGGGCGGCTATTTTACGGGCTTGGGCGTGTATTCCTCGGCGATCTTGTCGTCGAAGAAGCTGGTCGGGTTCGGCGCCGCCATGAAGCGGCGGTAGACCTCGGGGTACACGCCGACGTACTGATAGACCTGGCCGTTCGACATCTCGACCTCGAGCGTCTTCGTCGCCTCGTCGTAGCCGACCGCGCGCAGCTTGGATGAATTGACGCGCTTCCTCTGCATCAGGCTTTCTCCACGCGGACCTTGGCGCCGGCCTTGATGCCGGCGAGCGCCTTCGCATCGCCGACGATATGCCCGAGCACATTGCAGCGGCTAGCGAGCTTCGGCTTGTCGTCGGTCGAGATAGGCGTGCGGCCGAATGGCAGCGCCAGTGCATCGCCTTCGGTCCAGAAGCAGACGGTGCCGGGCTCAACGACCTGCCTCGCGTCCGGTTCGAGCTTCACGCTCACCGGCGTCGAGAAGTAGACCTCGTCGCCCCAGGTCTGGGCGCTCGCTTCGAACGGCAGCGCTTCTTCCAAGGTTCGCGTTGTGGGCGTGTCGCGCAGCTCCGCCTGGAGGGAGACTTTCCCGGAGGTGATGCGAATTTTCATCCGCCCAGCGTGGCGCTCCAGGGCTGCTTGCCGTCGACCGTGCCTTCGATCGCGCCTGCCTTCACGGTGCCGGAGAACTCGCCTTTGCGGCCGGCGAGGCGGAAGGTCAGCTTGTCGCCGCGCAGCTTGCCTTCCTCGAGCGCCACGTCCTTGCCGTCGAGGCGCAGGTTGCCGGAGACACGCGTGATCTGCTGCTTGAGCGAAAGGGTCGCCGGCTGCCGGCTGATGGCGGGCGGCATGTGCGCTTCCCATTTGCCGGCCACCTTGGCCGGAACGACGTAGAGGTAGATGAGCGTGGTCGTGACGCCGCTGATCTTCACCTTTTCCTCGAGGTCCATCTGCCACCACTTCTCGGGAACCCAGCCGTTGAGCGGATAGTCGTGCGAGACGATGCGGGTGCCCGGTTTCAGCTCGGTGAGGAGCTTGTCCTTGAGCATGTTCACCGTGTCGGGCAGCAAATACATCGTGATGATGGTCGCCTGCGAGATGTCCGTCTTGAAGAGGTCGGCCTTGATGAACTTCACGCGATCGGCGAGGCCTTCCTTGTGCGCGGCGTCGTTCGCGCGCTTCACGAGGTCCTCCTTGATCTCGACGCCGAAGCCGCGCGCGCCGAACACCTTGGCGGCCGTGAGCACGATGCGGCCATCGCCCGAACCGAGGTCGATGAGGAAGTCTTTGTCGTTGACGTCGGCGTAGCGCAGCATGTCCGACACGACGCTCTCGGGCGAGGGCACATAGGGGCCCGCATCCTTGATCGGTGTGAGGTCAGCGGCGACGGCGGCGGAAGTGCTCAAGAGCATCGCGGCGGCGAAGCGGATCATGACTCGACATGCTCCACATTAAGCTGGATCGATTTCAGGCCATTGAATTCGTTCACGGCAAGGCGGTAGGCCAAGCGCATGCCGGAGGGCACCGGATCCAGCGTGCCGAAGCGCATGGCCTCGAAGCGGCGGCCACCCTTCTGCAGCATGAGCTTCAGGTGCCGCTCGCCGACCACGCGCTGGCTTTCGACGGCGAATGTATCGCAGAAGAGCGGCTGCGGAAAGGCTTGTCCCCAGATGCCCTCCTCGAGCATGCGCGCCACTTCGAGCGTGTAGTAAGCCTGCTCCAGGCTGCCGTCGGTTTCCACCGTGCGCGTGCGCGCCGAAGCCGGCAGCGTTTCCTCGAGGGCGGCGTCGAATGAGGTAGCGAAGCGCGGATAATCGGCCTCCGCGATCGTCAGCCCCGCAGCCTGCGCGTGCCCGCCGAAGCGCACGATCAGTCCCGGATTGCGCTTGGCGACGAGGTCGAGGCAATCGCGCAGGTGCAGCCCCGGCACCGAGCGGCCCGAGCCCTTGAGCGAGCGGCCGTCGGCGGCGCGAGCGAAGCAGATCACCGGCTTGAACATCCGATCCTTCAGCCGCGACGCGAGGATACCCACCACGCCTTCGTGCCAGTCGGTGGCAAAGAAGGTCGACCGGCCTTGCGCATCCAGCGCTTTCAGCTTCTCCAGCGCCTGCTCGAGCATGCCGCTCTCGATCTTGCGCCGCTCGCCGTTCAAGCGATCCAGCTCGCGCGCGCCGTTCGCGGCGCGCGCCTCGTCATCCGTGATGAGGCACTCGATGCCGAGGCTCATATCGGCGAGGCGCCCGGCGGCATTGAGGCGCGGCCCGGCGACGAACCCGAGGTCGAAGCTCGAGACTTCGTTTGCGTTTCGCCCGGCCGCGCGCAGCAGCGCCGCGATGCCGGGCTGCGCGCGTCCGGCGCGGATGCGCTTCAGTCCTTGGGCGACGAGGTTGCGGTTGTTCGTGTCGAGCGGCACGACGTCCGCGATGGTGCCGAGCGCGACGAGATCCGTGAGCGCACCTAGGTTCAGTTCGGTTTTAAGAAAATTTCTATTTCGCAGCTCGGCGCGCAGGGCGATCATCACGTAGAACATGACGCCGACGCCGGCCAGCGCCTTCGACGGGAACCCGCAGCCGCCCTGGTTCGGGTTCACGATGCAATCGGCCTGCGGCAGCTCGGCGCCGGGAAGATGGTGGTCGGTGATCAGCGTGGCGATGCCGAGCGCCTTAGCGCGCGCCACGCCTTCGACGCTCGCGATACCGTTGTCGACCGTAATGAGCATGTCAGGCTTACCGCTTTTGGCACCTGCGGCCGCCAGATCGACCAGCTCGGGCGAGAGCCCGTAGCCGAGCTTGAACCGGTCCGGGACCAGATAGTCGACGTTCGCGCCGAAAAGGCGCAATGCGCGCATGCCGACGGCGCAGGCCGTCGCGCCATCGGCGTCGTAGTCGGCGATGATCAGCAGCCGCTTTCCCGCCTGGATCGCATCGGCGAGGAGCGCGGCCGCCTGCTCCACGCCTTTCAGCGTCGGCGGCAGCAGCCCGGCGGGCGCATAGGCGAGCTCCGTGGCGGAGCGGATGCTGCGCGCGGCATAGATCCTGGCGAGCAGCGGGTGCATGCCGCCCGAGACGAGCGCCTGGCGGTGCGATTCCTGGTAGGGACGCTCGACGATCTTCATGCGTAGTGCTCGAGCGAGCGCGGACGGCGCCAGAAGCGGCGCAGGTCGCCGCGGATCGTCTCGTAGGCGAGGCACTCCGCGGCGTCGGGCACGTGGATCGTCACCATGCCGATGCGGCCGTCGCGCAGCGCGGCCAAGAGCGGCGCGAACCAGTCGCGCTCGAGGCGCGCGAGCGCTTCCTGGTATTCGCCCTTCTCTTCAAGCGCGAGCGGCGCGCGCAGCGCATCGAGCACCACGAAATGCCTGCCTTCCTCCGGCGCGTGGTCGAGCCATGCCGTGGCCGAGGCGGGCAGGGGCCGATGGCGTACGCCCGCGGCGCGCGCGAGGCCGAGCGCGAGCGGGTCGTCGGCGGTGACCGATTGCCAGCGCTTCGATGAGACCGCCGGCATGCGGCCCGCGCCCCACAACCAGACGCTGTTCACCGGCGGCTCGCCGCGCGACTCGCGCGCTTCATTGACCGGATTCGCATGCAGCACCATCTGGGCTTCGTTCAGCAGCTTCGAGGTCGTCGTGGGCAACGCCGCCGCGACATCGCGTCCGGCAAGCTCGAGCGGCGGCTTCGCCTCTAGCGCAAATTCCTCCGGTGTGCTCGCCACCCAGCGTTGCGGGTCGATCGCCTGGAAGTCGAGCTGCGCCGAGAAATGGCGGTTGAGCGCGTCGCACAGTGCTTCGGCCTCGTTGCGCTGGATGCGCAGTGCTGCGGCCGGAACGAGTACCAGCCGGTCTCGCATCAGCCGCAGGTGCACCGGATCGGCGCGCACCCAGAAACGCTCGCCCGGCTCGCCGCTCGCGCCGAATAGAGTGAGCGCGCCGGCGGCGAGCGGCCCGTCTTCGAGCTCGAAGGCTTCCTGGAGCCACGCTTCGACGCCCTGCGAGCCGGCGCTGGTGCAACGGCCACGCGCGAGCAGGAGCTCGAGCGACGGCAGGCGCAACCCGCCGGGCGCTGCGAACAGCCCGGGCGCTAGAAGCTCGCAGTGCATTTATTGAGCGGCACAACCCGGGCCGCTCCTTTGGCGAGGTGCCTCGCGAGGATGCGGTAATGGTCGTAGTCGAAGCGCGGACGCTCGTCGAGCAAGTCGGCCATTTCCGGCTCGGTACGCGCGGCGCCGAGATAGCACCAGCGGTCGACCGCATGCACTTCAGTCGCGTCGCGCGAGTCGTCGCTCTCCACGATGCCGATCGGCCCCGCGTACGGCCAGGGCGGCGTGCGCAAGGTGGCGAGCGCCGCCGCCAGCCGGCCGTGGTGGGCATGGATGCTTTCGCGCCCGGCGCAGACGCCTGCGCAGCGGCCGACCTGGTGGCGGAAGCATGCGCCGTGTGTTTTCGCATCAAAGCCGAGCGCTTGGAGGCAAAGGCCATGTTCGTCGGCGAGGGCGCGCAGGGTTTGCAATGCTGCGCGGCGGGTGCGGAACACGCCGTGCACGAAGGGCAGCGTCTCGGCATCGATCTCGTCCGCATTCGCGACACGCAAGCGCTTGCCGTCGAAGGCAAAGGCACAGACGGCTGCGGCGCGCCGCAGCTGGCGGTTATGCAGCGGCGCAAGCTCCTTCACTAGCCGGGCCTCGGCGAGCAGCGCGCCCAGTTCGCCGGCCGTGCGCTGCCAATCGATGCGGCGCACGTCCTGCAGCCAGCCGGCCGTGGAATAGAAATGCTGCAGCACGCGCGAGCGCATCGAGCGGCTCTTGCCGATGTAGAGCGGCGGGCCGCTCTCGCCGTAGAAGAGATAGACGCCGGGCGCTTCCGGGATCGCATCGATCAGCGCGCGATCGAGGCGCGGCGGCAGGGCCGGCTGCTTCGCCACCTGGCGGGCGGCGACGGTGAAGACGTCTTCGCCGTGCTCCTCGGCCGCGACGCGCAGGAACTGCCACAGCGCGTCGGCATCGCCCATCGCGCGATGACGCGCCGAGCACGTGAGGCCATGACGCTCGATCAGGCTGTCGAGATCGTGTCCGCGCTCGCGGGGATACAGCCGGCGGGCCAGCTTGACGCCACAGACCGCCGGCGCATGGAACTTGATGCCGGCGCGATCGAACTCGCGCCGCAGGAAGCCGTAGTCGAAGCGCGCGTTGTGCGCGACGAAGACGCGCCCCGCGAGCCGCTCGTGCAGCTCTTCGGCAAGGTCGGCGAAGCGCGGTGCCTCGACGAGCATCTCGCGCGTGATGCCGGTGAGCGCCTGGATCTCGGACGGCACCGGCACGCCGGGATTGACGAGCGTCGACCACTGCGACTGGACCTCGAAGCCCTCGACCTCCAGCACGCCGATCTCGGTCACGCGGTCGCTCGCCGGCCGCGTGCCGGTGGTCTCGAGGTCGACGATGGCGAGCGGCGCGTGCAGCAGGCTGTGCATGGATATACGCCCAGATTATATACTTGACATAGTGGGAAGCTGGAGCACTATGGCGTAGTGGAAAGGACTAAGCGTTGGATGACTCATGGGAAATCGAGGTTACGCCGGAGATGCTAGCGGCCGGTGAGGATGCTTTTATGGGGACGCATCCCGATTTCGAAACTCCATCAGGAGTTTGTCTACTTGTGTCTCGAGCAATGCGGCGTTGCGAGGGCACAGGGAAACCGCATTTGGCACTTTCCGAGCGATCGCTTGAGAGTCCCGCGCCACCTCCATTACCTTTTCCGGCGTGAAGTGCGAAAACTTGTCCTTTAACTTGCCCTCAGCCTTCATGCTTACCTTTGTAATGCCTCCTGGTGGAGAAGTGGCTAAAACGAACCAATCGCCGTGGATGAGCTCATTTCTACGGCTGTTTACATCTTTAGCAGCGTCGACGATGGTAAGCAGAAAATCCTTTTGCGCTCCATCTTCCCCCTGCAAGTCGACGAGCGTGCGTAACAGTCTGCATTTTCCGGCGAAGCTAGTGAACTGTGCTGTGACCGCGATTCCCAAAGCCCAATGCACATGCAGGAATGATGCAATGGCTTCGTCAATTTCGCGCTCTAGCAGTGAGAACCAGATTGTTAGGTATCCCATCGGCTCAAGAAATGATTTCGGGACTTCAGTGTCTAGAACCAAATCTGGTTTTAGTAGCGCGGATAATCTTTTGGACGAGTCGTCTTTATCCGAGGCCATAAATGTCTGCTAAGAAATCCCGGAAACCCATTGAACAATACCCGGATGCAGACCAGCGCCGCGACGATGCGCTAAGGCGTGCGCTCGCAATGCCGCCAAAGCCAAAGAAGGCGAAGAAAAAGAAATGACCGTCAATGTGTGCTCTGTTGGCGTCCGATCATCTGATCCCATTGTCCGGCTACGTTGCGTAGGGACTCCGATCCATCTTCGCTGGGGAAAAGAAAATCAAACCGTCGACCATCGAAAGCTATCAAGGACAGTCCTAGCGACCCGTCGTCTGCTAGGAAGGGCAATACGGTTTCTATGCGAACGGCGGACACTTGGTCTATCGGCATCGCATCCTCGAGAGATGTCTAAGTAGCATTGTGAATTCGCGCAACAGCTTATGCCTCTTGTCCGTTAATCCGCCGATAGGTCAGGCGTTTTCCTTCGCTCTGCTTAAGGGCGATGCTGGCGCGTTGCGCATCGCTGTAGCCTGCGGCGGTTCTGTGCGAGAAGCGGAAATCAAACTCGGTGCAATAGCGTTGCAGATGCGCTTCGGAAACGTGGTGATACGTTCCGATCAAGCCACGCTTGAGCAGGCCAAAAAACGATTCGACCGTATTGGTATGCGCGACCACGCCTTTGCGCCTGCTCTTGCGCGCGTATTCCCCTTGAGTGTGATTCACGGATTCATGGCTCAGAAAATCCGGACCTATCTGCTTGTAGTGGTGCGCTCCGTCCGTCATCAAGTGCGAGTCCTTAGCGATCTGCGCTTGCAGAATCGGCTTAAGGCTCTTGTGGTCGACGTTGGCGATATGGAAAGAGCGGGCTGTACCGTCGCGCTCTACCAGCGAAAGGATCTTGTGCTTGTGCTCGCCGCCGCCGCCGCGCCCTGTACGTCCATCACGCGGGAGTCGGCCCTTGATATTCCCCCAGTAGGTTTCGTCGGCCTCGACGGTCTTGCCGCCGCCGCCGATAGGCCCGGAGAAATCGGTTCTCATGGCTTCGCGGATTCTGTGCGCCATGAACCAAGCGCTCTTGTAGGTGATCCCGAGCATGCGGTGAAGCTGGTGAGCGCTAATGCCTTTCTTGCTCGCCGCCATCAAGTGAAAGGCCAAGAGCCACTTGTTAAGCGGGATATGCGAGCGCTCGAATACAGTGCCGACTGTCACGGTGAAATGCCCACGGCAGCTAGAGCACTGGTGCAAACCCGGCCTGTGGCTCTTGCCTTCCAAGCGCTTTACTTCCTTGGCCTCGCCGCAATGCGGGCAGTACGGGCCTCTAGGCCAGCGCAAGGCTTCAAGGTGCTCGCGGGCCTTGTCTTCGTTAGTGAAAATTGGCTTGGTCAGGTCGCTCATGGGCTTGGCCGTATTGGTTGGGGTGCTAGTCCATCGTCGCACCCTGTCTCTGCTATGTAAAGTATATATGATGCATATACGTCCAGTATCCTACGCCATGTCATATTGCGGGAGTATTCAGGCGATGGCAGCGGTCAAAGAAAGATGAAAGCGTTTTGCTTTGCGGTACTCCTCTTGCTGATCGGCGGCTGCGCGTCGGTGGAATGGTCGAAGCCCGGCGTCACGGCGCAGGAACGCGCGGCCGACGCCCAGGCGTGCCAGCAGGACGCACGGCGTGCGGCGAGTTGGCAGGTCCTCGATCGCACCTATCCCTATGGCGGCGCCTGGGTTTATCCCGATCCCCTCGGACGGCCGTTGGTGGGCTACCCGTCCGCGCCCAGCGGCGACCCGTTCGGCGATCGCTACATGATCCAGATGCGCCTTACCGATTTCTGCATGCGCAGCAAAGGCTATGACCTGGCCGAGGTGAAGAAATGAGATCCGCCGTCTTGTGGATGATCCTGCTCACGGGCTGCACCGGATCCGGCTGGGTCAGGCCCCGACACACCGCAGCAAGTCGCCGATCGTGACGACATGGATTGTCAGCGCGGGGCACGCAGCGAAGCGAGCAACATCGCGGGCGGCTTCTACGACGGGCCGATACTGAGCCAGCGATCGATCAGCCGGCCGGAGCAGCCGTTCGATTCGCGCGGCTATCGCACGATGAACGAGGTGTCGCTCGTCGACTCCTGCATGCGCAGCAAGGGCTATCAGCGAGCGCGCTAGCGAAGGTCTGGAGAAGTCGTCCCCGCGAAGGCGGGGACCCAGTTTAGAAAAATTAGAAAGCGGGCGCAGAAAGGTCTTTTAATTCGGAATTCCTAATCGCTTAACCGGGTTCCCGCCTTCGCGGGGACGACGATTCGACGCTTCTTCAGAGTTCCCTGGGCGCTGACGATCCACCCTTCGCCCGCGGGCGCGTCCGCAGGAATGCCGTAACGCGGTTGTTGCGATGCCCACGCGGCCTGCACCGCGCAGATCGCGGCATCGAGCAAATCGCCCGCGCCGTCGGCGACGAGCGCTCTTTCGAGCCCAGTAGCGCAGCGCAGGCGGATGCCGAGCGGCTTGCCGGCCTTCAACGCCTCCACGATCCGCTTTCGCACGCGGCGCCGCGCCGGCGTCTGGTCGGCGCGTGTGTCGCTCTTGTACGAATCGCGAATGCCGAGCTGCTTGCGCACGACGAGACCCGGGTACGCCTCCAGCGCGACGCGCGTTCGATCGCCGTCGTGGAGCGCGGGGAGATGCGCTCCCGAGGCGAGCAGGCGGCGTGCGCCCTCGTGGAACATGAGCGCCACGGGCGGGTTGACGAGCTTCATCGGGCTGGACGAGCCGGCCGGATGGTCCGTTGCGCGGTGCGCGTAGCGGTTTCCCGGCTGGCGCGTGTTGCGGTATGCGTCGAGCGCGGCGCGAAAGCGCAGCCGATCGAACGTGCCGCAATGTGCGACGAGTTTCGGCCAGTCGGTCGGCCAGCCCAGGTCGCGTATCAGCTCGCGCGGCAGGCTGAAAGGAAAATCGAAGCCGCCGACCCACGGGCCACGCCGCGCGAGCAGCGCCTCGAACTCGGCGAACGTGGCCAGGCCCTCGACGCGCTCGATTTTCAAGACGGTGTTCTGCAAAACGGCGCAGGCGGCGGTAATCGGCTTCGCCGCGCGCGGGGCGCAGGTGAAGTCGACGCCGTGGATCCTCAACGCAGTTCTTGGCGCAGGGCGTCGAGGGGCGCGGACCGATGGCCGGCGCGCCATACGAGCATGGTCTTCGCGGTGGCAACGCTCGACGGCAGCGGATGCACGCTGACCTGCGCTTCGATGCCGATCGCGCGCAACACCGACTTCGGCACCACCGCGATGCCGCCGCCGGCGGCGACGCACGCGGTGATCGCGTGGTAGGAGCCGTATTCCATGACGCGTTCCGCCACCACGCTCGAGCGGCCGAGCCACGACTCGAGCCGCCGGCGGTAGGAGCACCCGGTCGCGAAGGCGAGGACCACCCGCTCGTCGATGTCCTGCGGCCGCGCGACGCGCCGGTGACCCTTGGGCGTGATGAGCACCAGCTCCTCGGTGAAGGCGTGCTGGGTCTCGAGGTTCTTGCCGGCAAACGGCTCGGCGACGAAGGCGGCCTCGATCTCGCCGCGCAGGACGCGGTCGACGAGCGCGCCGCTCGTGCCGGTGACGAGCTCGAGTCGCACGGCCGGATGGCCGCGGTGGTAGCGCGCGAGCACCGGCGGCAGCCGCGTCGCCGCGGTGCTCTCGAGCGTGCCGAGCTTGAAGACGCCGTGCGGGCCGTGGCCCTTGAGCGCGGCCTGAGCCTCCGCCGAGAGGCGCAGCATCCGGTCGGCATAGGCGAGCAGCACCTTGCCCTCCGAGGAGAGCACGAGCCGCCGTCCCTGGCGATGGAACAGCTTCGCGCCGACGCGCTCCTCGAGCTGCTTGACGCGCGTCGTCACGTTGGACTGCACGCGGTGCAGCGCCGTCGCGGCCTTGGTGATGCCGCCCTGCTCGGCGACGGTCTTGAAGATCTGCAGCTCGACGAGGTCCATGATTCTCTAAAAGGGAACGATATGTTCTCAATTATTCATTTTTCGGGAACATCGGGTCAAGCTAGAGTGGGCGCATGAACCTCGCGCTCGCCGGCCTCGCCGCGCTCGCCATCGCGATGGGCGTCGGCCGGTTCGCCTTCACCCCGCTCTTGCCGATGATGCAGCAGGACGCGGGCCTGTCGCTCGCGCAGGGCGGCTATCTTGCTTCGGCGAATTACCTCGGCTATCTCGCCGGCGCGCTCTGGGCGATGCGCCCGGCGCGTGCCGATGTCGCGATCCGCGCCTCGCTCCTTGCCGTCGGCGTTGCGACGCTGGCGATGGGCGTGACGCACGGCATGGCGGCGTGGATCCTCTGGCGAACGGTGGCGGGCATGGCGAGCGCGTGGGCGCTGGTGCATGTGTCGTCGTGGTGCCTGGAGCAGCTGACCGCGAAGGGCAAGCCGGCCCTCGGCGGTGTCGTGTTCAGCGGCGTTGGCTGGGGAATGGCGCTGGCGGGCGGCGTTTGCCTTGCGCTCATGACCGTCGCCACTTCGTCGTCCCAGACCTGGACCATCCTCGGCGTCTTGTCGCTCGCCCTGGGTGCCGCGCTCTGGCCGGTCTTCACCCAGCGCGCCAGCGCTTCAGTAAAGGGAAATACGCTCACGTGGTCGCCGGATGCGATCCGCCTCGTGCTCTGCTATGCCGCGTTCGGCTTCGGCTACATCATCCCGGCGACCTTCGTCCCGGCGATGGCGCGCGACGTCATTGCAGATCCGCTGGTGTTCGGCTGGGCCTGGCCGATCTTCGGCACGGCGGCTGCACTCTCCACGCTCTTTGCACCGCGCGCCGACAACCGCCGCGTATGGGCGACCGCGGCGCTCGTCATGGCGGCGGGCGTTGCCGCGCCGATGTTCATATCGGGCATCGCCGGCGTGCTGTGCGCCGCACTGCTGGTCGGCGCTACGTTCATGGTGATCACGATGGCCGGCATGCAGGAAGCGCGACGGGTCGGCGGGCCGGCGCTGATGGCGGCGATGACGGCGGCCTTCGCCACCGGCCAGATCGCCGGGCCGCTCGCCGTCAGTGCGGCTGCCCATCTGCGCGGCGGTATGGTTGCCGCGCTGTCGATCGCCGCAGCGTCCCTCGTCGTGAGCGCGCTCGCCCTTGGACGGAAGGAGAGGAAGCCATGTCCGACGTAGAAGCCTGCCGCCGATCGCGCCCGGCGCGATGACGGAGGCGCAGAAGAAGGCCGCCGAAGGCCCGAAGGCATGGCGAAAGATGAAGCGCTGGCGTACGACTTCTGCGACGAGCTCGCGCGCACGAAGGGCGTGAGCGGCTACTTCGCGACCGTCTCGATGGTCCTCAACGTGGCGCACACCCCGCGCGCTGCGGCAGCCGAACTGGCGCCGCTCAAGGCGCTGCCGATGTAGCGGCGAGCTCGGCCGCGGACGCGTTGTGGATGCGGCCGTAGCCGGCGACGAAGCGCGCGTCGCGCGGCACGATCTTCCAGAACGAGAAATCCGCCAGCTCGAAGTTGATCGCCTGCTCGGGAAAGCGCCCGAGCCACGCGTCTTTCGGACCGGTAGGGATCTGCGCGGCCTCGCCGCGGATGCTGACGCGCATCAGCGTGAAAGGATCGGCGCGACGGTCGTCCGTTTCGCTGATCGAAAGCGCGACGCGCGCGTCGTGCTGCATGTCCTGCGTATGCCAGGCGAGCCGGCTGACATGGACGTAGAACACCGAGAAATCCGGCTCGGGCAGGTAGAGCGTCATCGACACCATCGGCGCGGCGTCGCGCAGCGTGCCGAGGTGCGCGATGCGCTCGCGGCGAATCAGTCTTCCGAGAAGGCGGCGGCTTTCGGCATCCATGGTGTATTCTCGCGCCGAAGTAAAATCCCATATCGATGCGTTACGAGCTCATGGTCGGCCTGCGCTACACGCGCGCCAGGCGCCGCAACCGCTTCATCAGCATCAATTCCCTGGTTTCGATGATCGGCATCGCGGTCGGCGTATGGGCGCTGATCGTCGTGCTCTCGGTGATGAACGGCTTCCAGCGCGAGGTGCGCGAGCGCATCCTCGGCGTCGCCTCGCACGTGCAGATCACCTCCGACAACAACCGCCTCGCCGACTGGCCGGCGATCGCCAAGCTCGCCTCCGGCGAGCCGCACGTGCTGGCCACCGCGCCCTTCGTGCAGGCGCAGGCCATGCTCTCGGCCGGGCAAGCGGTGCGCGGCGCGCTTATCCGCGGCGTCGTGCCGGACGAGGAGGAGAAGGTCGCCGACTTCGCGAGCCACATGCGCCTCGGCAGCCTCGGTGCATTGAAGCCGGGTGAATACGGCGTGATTCTCGGCGTCGACCTCGCGCGCGGGCTCGCCGTGCTGCCGAACGACAAGGTCGCCCTGGTCGCGCCGCAGGGCCTGGTCACGCCGGCCGGCGTGATCCCGCGCTTGAAGCAGTTCACGGTGGTCGGCATCTTCGAGGCGGGCATCGCCGACGCCGATGCCGCGCTCGCGCTGGTCCACATGAAGGATGCGCAGACGCTCTACCAGCTCGGCGACGACGTGACCGGCGTGCGCCTGAAGCTCGACGATCTGTTCATCGCCAACACCGTGGCGCGGCAGATTTCGCAGAAGCTGGCGAACTCGACCTCGCAGGACATCTACGCCTCGGACTGGACGCGCACCCACGCCAATTTCTTCCGCGCCGTGGCGATCGAGAAGCGCATGATGTTCCTGATCCTCGCGCTCATCGTGCTGGTGGCGGCGATCAACATCATCTCCACCCTGGTGGTCGCGGTGAAGGACAAGCAGGCCGACATCGCCATCCTGCGCACGCTCGGCGCGCGCCCGGGGTCGGTGATGCAGATCTTCGTCGTGCAGGGCATGATCATCGGCGTCATCGGCACGCTGGTCGGCGTCGGCCTGGGCATCGTCACGGCGCTCAACATCGACGTCATCGTGCCGGCGATCGAGAACGCGCTCGGCTTCAAGTTCCTGTCGAAGGACGTCTATCTCATCCCCGAGCTGCCCTCCGACCTGCAGTCGGCCGACGTGATCGCGATCACCCTGATGGCGCTCGCGCTCTCGTTCGTCGCGACCCTGTATCCGAGCTGGAGTGCCGCGCGCACCAATCCTGCCGAAGCACTGCGTTATGAATGAGCGCGAAGCGGTCATCTCCTGCCGCGGGCTGAAGAAGACGTACCAGGGCCCGCAGCCGGTGCCGGTGCTGCACGGCATCGACCTCGAGATCCATCGCGGCGAGCGCATCGCGATCATGGGCCGCTCGGGCTCCGGCAAGTCGACCCTGCTGCATCTCCTCGGCGGCCTCGACACGCCGACTGCGGGCGCCATCTTCGTCCAGGGGCGCGCCTTCACCGAGATGGGAGAGGCCGAGCGCGGCCAGGCGCGCAACGCCACGCTCGGCTTCGTCTACCAGTTCCACCACCTGCTGCCGGAGTTCACCGCGGCCGAGAACGTCGCCATGCCGCTCTTCATCCGCCGCATGGAGCGCGCCGCTGCGCTCGATCGCGCGAAGCGCGCGCTGGAAGAGGTCGGGCTCGGCGCTCGCCTGGAGCACGTGCCGGGCGAGCTATCGGGCGGCGAGCGTCAGCGCTGCGCCTTCGCGCGCGCGATGGTCACCGAGCCCGCCTGCGTGCTTGCGGATGAGCCCACCGGCAACCTGGATGCACACACCGCGGAAGAAGTCTTCGAGGCGATGCTGCGCCTCTCGGCTACGCACGGCACGGCGTTCGTCATCGTCACCCACGACGCGGGGCTCGCATCGAAGGCCGAGCGCGTCATGCATCTCAGCGACGGCGTGCTGCACGCCGGCGCCACGCCGTAGCCCGGCATGCAGCCGCCAGGTGCATCGGGCTTCGTCACCGTCGGCATCCTCATGCTCGTCGCCTGGCGCGTTTATGCACGCATAAGGCGGATGGTGGGGCGTCAGCGCCTATCGCGCGTCAGGCCGTGGATCACGCTCACGGTGCTCTCGCTCGTCATCGCGCTGGTCACGGCGTCGACGTTGCTTCATCCAGAGCGGCTCGTGTGGTTCATCGCGGCTCTCGCCGCCGGCGGCGCGCTATCGGTGTTCGGGCTCAAGATGACGAAGTTCGAGGCGACGCCGCAGGGACTGTTCTACACGCCCAATGCGCACCTCGGCATCGCGCTCTCGCTGCTATTCGTCGGGCGCATCGCCTATCGGCTGGTCGAGGTGTACGCGCTGGGAACGGCGCTGCGGCCCGGGGGCATCGACTTCGTGCGCAGCCCGTTCACCCTCGGGGTGTTCGGATTGCTCGCCGGCTACTACATCGGCTACGCGGTCGGGCTCTTGCGCTGGCGCTTCGCGCTGAGCGAGCGCGCGCGCGACGCGGTCACCACGAACACGGACCAGACCTAGGACCGACGTGGTAGGCCCCGCTTCGCTGCAATGGGTGATGCGGATAAAACTCTCGACCCAGTTCCTCAGCAGAGTGCCTGAGTTGGCCTAAAGCGGTCGCGTAGCTATTTCGGCTAGTAGGGCGAGCAACGCTCTCGGATCGTAGGGTTTTCCAACGTGATGATCGAAGCCCGCGTGCTTGGCCATGAGCTTGTCCGCGGATTTGTTCCACGCCGTGGCGATGTCGTAGCCGTCCATGCCCGGCAGCCCGATGTCGAGCAGCACCCCATCCACGGCAAAATCGCGCGCCAGGGCGACCACTTCGCGTCCGCGATAGACGCGCGCGTTTGGTGGCCCTCAGTTTGGTGGCCCTCATCTTGGAGTAAAGCCTCAAGCGACGCAGCCGTGTCGCGATCATCTTCTGCGATGAGCACGCGAAGACGGCGCGGATTCGGCTGCGAGCCAGGGTGAATGGGGGAGGCCTGTTGCACGCCGTGATTGAAGGTAATCGAGATTGACACGGTCATCTTGGTGAGGGCCTTTTTTGCAGTAGTCGAACTACAAGCGCATCAGGCTTTGCCCGACGCGAGCTTGATCGCCGCGCCGTGCTCGCCGCAGTAGCGCTAAACTGCGCGCGTGACGAGGTCCCTTAGGGTTATATCTTCCGGTGCTGGTGAAGGCGCGCGCCTGGCCCTGCGCATTCTCGTCGCGGATGACGACCGCGACACGGCCTTGGCCTTGGTGGCGATTCTTCGCGACGAAGGTCATGAGGTTCAGACAGTCTTGCGAGGCGGTGAGGCGTTGGAGATGTGCCGCCTATTCCGTCCTGACGTTCTCGTTGCGGACGTGAACATGCCCGGTGAGAGCGGCTACGCAATCGCGCGAGAGCTGCGGGAGCGTCACGGCGCGCTCGCGCCGTTACTGATTGCGATTTCCGGGAAGTGGACGAAGGCGCCGGACAGGCTGTTGGGGAAGGCCGTCGGCTTCGATTATTACCTGCTTAAACCCTGCGACCCGGGCGAGCTCCTTCCGCTAATCGAGCATCGAGTGCAGTCAGGCAGGAAGCGCGCTTAGCACTAGTTTCGCCTCGATTTGACGTCCGGCCCTGCGAGCGGCCGTAGCTCCTAATTGTTAGGTCGCGGAGCCATTCACGCCTGATGACTTGAAATCCGCCAACAGCCGCAGCAAGTCATTCGGGTCGTACGGTTTGCCAATGTGATCGTTAAAGCCAGCGAGCTTGGCCAAGATTTTGTCTGAACGCTTGTTCCACGCAGTGACCGCGATCAAGTACGGCTTATCGTCACCGAAGCGCCCACGAATTTTCTGGGCAACCTCGTAGCCGCTCCGATCCGGCAGCCCAATGTCGATCAGCACGACATCTGGATCGAAACGCGGCACCGTGTGCCAGACATCGCCTGCCTTATGAACGGTCTCAGCTGCGTGGCCTTCGTCGCGAAGGAGAGCGAGCAAGGTCGCGGCGGCATCACGGTCATCCTCGACCACAAGTACTCGCATCGATCGCCCAGGACTGAGACCGTGGCTTTCTGCCGATAAAGGCAGGCAAGAAACATCGTGGCGCATCGCGGGCGAAATAATACCCCCGGGACGCGCTGCAAGTTTGTGTAGCAATTTGCCCTACGACCGCGATACGGTCATGACCCTCGCCGCGCTTCTCCGCGAAGATGGTCACGATGTACGTGCTGTTTACAACGGCCGCTTCGCTTTGCGGGCTGCGGCCGAGTTCGAACCCGAAGCCGTCTTCCTAGACATAAACCTGCCAGAGATCAACGGTTGGGAAGTCGCGCGACAACTACGCAGGGCTCACGTCAGCCCTCGGCCTACGATCATTGCCCTGAGCGGCGTGTACAAGAAGGCTGCCGACAAAATTTTGGCAGAACTCGCGCGCATCGACTATTACCCAGCGAAGCCATACGACCCAAGGCGCTGCTAGCCTTGCCCGTCCCGCTAACAACGCGCTGACCGCAGAACCGACTGCCCCCAAGCGTAGGGGACTAGTTGCGTAGATCGTTCAAATCGTCGATTTCCGATTTGTGCCACGGCCGCCGTTTGTCGAGCGTCGCGCTCCAGGGTGACCGCAATAAGAACTGGCTCGGTGCCGCGGTAGCGTTCATGCAAGTCGCGTAGTGCAGCTGGCGATAGCGGCGGCGAAGGAGAAAGACAGGCACTCATGTCGCTGACTCGGACCGTCGCAGTCAATATCAAGAGCGTCCGTTGCACGCTACACCCTGTAACTGGATGGCGACTTGACATTGCTCGGTCGCACGACATTCATCGCGTGCCCATTCCGCTAGAGTGCCTTCGTGGTCAGCCATTTGGCTGGACGGCTTAACAAGAAAGTTGAGGTTTGAATGACCACGCCGCAGGGAGTTGCGGGGCAACGAGCGGTCACGAAAGGCACTGTGCTGGTCGTCGACGACGAACGCGCGGTGCGCGAGCTGCTCAGGCTCCATCTCGAGAATGACGGATACGCGGTGATCGCGGTCGCCGATGCGGTCATCGGCGGGAAGGTGCTCATCGAGCGCGCCGGGGAAATCAATCTCCTCATCGTCGACGCGAATCTGCCCTACATGAGCGGCATCGAATTCGCCTCTGCCGTGATCGCCGACATGACATTGCCGGCTATCCCGATGATCCTGATCACCGGACATGACAACCTCGCCGACCGCGCCGGGCTCCTGGATGTGCCTTGCCTCATGAAGCCTTTCGGCGCCGACCGGCTGCTCGAGCTGGTCGAGAAAAGCCTCTCGAGGGTGCCGAAGGAAGCTGCGGCCGCGTTGAAGCAGGACGGTATCGGCCGGCCGATACGCGAATTCCGCGGGACCAGGCACTAAGCGCATGGTTGCTTCGCGAACGAATCCAAGCGCAGCGCCGCTGCGGCGCAATTTGCGGCTCATCATCTGCGACGACGAGCGCGACACCGTCGCCACGCTCTGCGAAATCCTGCGGGACGAGGGCGACCAGGTGCGTGAGACGCATGCGGGAGCACAGGCCATCCGGGAGGTCCGGGCGGCGCCGCCCGATGCGGTCATCGTCGACATCAACATGCCCGGCATCAGCGGATACGAGGTGGCGCGCGAGGTGCGGCGGCTCTATGGCGAGTTCGCGCCGGTGATGATCGCCATCTCCGGACGATGGACCGGCCAGACCGATCGCATGCTCTCCAAGCTGGCCGGCTTCGAGTATTTCCTCGAGAAGCCGTGCGACCCGCAGGTCCTGCTCAGCCTCCTCGCCCCGCTAAGAAGGCAACCGCCGAAGCCACCCGTCAGCCTGGTCGACGACACGCAGATCCCACCTGAATGGGAATGAAATGCGGGCCCGCATGACTAGCACCGAGCGCGCCGTGGAGGCCGCGGCAATCATCGTCTTCATCGTCGTGGTCGTGGCGTTCCTTTAGGGAGAGATCGACTGGACAACAAGAAGCCTGTCATGCGCCATCTTCCGCAATTTCCGGCCTGCGACGATCCGACGCCCTTCGGCCTCAGGAACCACGTCCGCGTGGTGATTGCGGACGACGAGCGCGACACCGTGATGACGCTCGGCATCCTGCTGCGAAGCGAGGGATTCGACGTGCGGCTGCTGCAAGGCGGCGCCGATGTGCCGGCAGCAGTCGCGGCTGCGCGCCCGCACGCCGTGCTGCTCGACATCGGCATGCCCGATCGCGACGGCCATGAGCTCGCGAGGGAGCTCAAAAGAACCTATGGCGACCGGTGCCCGATGCTGATCGCCGTGACGGCAAGAGTCTCGGACGCCGACCGGACGCAAGCCTTGGAGAGCGGTTTCATGCACTACATTCCGAAGCCGTACGACGCGACCGAGCTGCTGCAACTGCTGTCTTCGTTGCAGCCGGCGCCGGCGGCCTAGCTCGACTTCGGAGTTTTCGCTTCTGCTCGTAGTCGAGGGCGTCTATTGCCGGGCGCGTATTTTGCTGTCTAGAAACGTGCCTGACGTCCTTTACCGACCGATGGTTTTGTCTGTTGTACCGGCGGATGCAGGGAACAAGCGCTTAGCACTCGCCGTCGCTCTCGCCTCGCTCGTCATCTTTCTTGCGTTGGCTCCGTTCGCCGGCAGGCCGCTTCCGCCCGCGCCGGTTCTGGTCGTGGTTTTTCAGGTCGCCCTGATCATCAACGATCTGGTCACCGCGGTTTTGCTTGTCGGGCAGCTGCGTGTCGCCCGCACCCAATCGTCGCTCATCCTGACGTGCGCTTACCTCTTCACGGCCCTGATGTGCGCTGCGTACCTGCTGGCGTTCCCCGGCATATTCAGGGAAGACGGGCTGCTGGGAGACAGGGCGCAGAGTCCCGCCTACCTGTTCATCTTCTGGCATTTCGGCTTCGCGTTGTTCGCGATCGCTTACGCTCTTCGCCGGGACATGCCGACGATCCACGGCACCTCGCGCAGAGCGGTCTTGCTCGCCGGATGCGGCGTGGCCGCCTTGGCGGCAGCGCTCGCCACGCTGGCCATCGCTGGCAGTCATCTGCTACCGCAAGTTTTCGCAGGCGATGGCTATGCGTCACCTTGGGGGCGTTACGGCCAATGGGTGCTGACGGCCGCCGCGATCCTCGTGCTGTGGCGACGAAGACCGCACTCGGTTCTCGACTTGTGGATCCTGATGACGCTGCTGGTCCTCTGGTTCGAGATCGCGCTCGTCGGGATATTCAACAGCGGCCGCTTCGACGTCGGCTTCTACGCCGGGCGCATCTACGGCGTGCTGGGATCGCTGTTCGTCCTCGGCGGGCTTCTGGTGGAGCAGGGCGGGCTCTATGCGGGGCTGCTCGATGCGCACGATCGTGCGCGCGCCGAGATCGCGGCTCGCGAGACGGAAGTCCGCTTCCACATCATGGCAGACACGATGCCGCAGCTCGCGTGGATCACGGCCGCGGACGGCTCGGACACCTGGTACAACAACCGCTTCTACGAATATACCGGCCTCGCCCCAGGTCAGCTGAAGGGGCAGGCATTGGAACAGCACATCCACGATCCGGAGGTCCTGCCGATTGTCTGGAAGCGGTGGGAGCGCTCGCTCGCGACCGGCGAGCCTTTCGAAATGGTGATGCCGCTGCGAGGCGCCGACGGCCGCTTCCGGCACTTCCTGACGCGTGCCCTGTCTTTCAAGGACGAGAACGGCAAGGTCGTGCAGTGGTTCGGCACCAACACCGACGTCACCGTCCAGCGCGAAGCGGAGGAGGCGCTTCGCAGGGCCGACCGCCGCAAAGATGAATTCCTCGCCACGCTCGCGCACGAGCTGCGCAATCCGCTCGCGCCGATCTGCAATTCGGCCGCCATCATGCGCAGGCTGGGGCCGCTGCCGGAAGACCTCGAGAAAGCGCTCGAGGTGATCGAACGGCAGACGAAACATCTTTCGCGGCTGGTCGACGACCTGATGGAAGTCTCTCGCGTCACGCAGGGCAAGATCCTGCTCGAGACCGAGCGCGTCGACCTGGTCCCGTTGCTTCGGCAGACGGTCGAGGCAGTCGCACCCGCCATGGAGGCGGGCGGGCACGAGCTGGTCGTCCGTCTTCCCGACGCCCCTCTTTACGCCGATGCGGATCCGACGAGGATCTCGCAGGTGTTCATGAACCTCCTCAACAACGCGGCCAAATTCACGCCAGGAGGCGGCCGGGTATGGCTCGCCGCCGAGCGAGTCGGCGACGAAGCGCTCATCAGCGTGCGCGACGCGGGCATCGGCATCGTGGAGGAGCACCTGGAAAGCGTGTTCGAAATGTTCTCTCAGCCGGTGCCGGCGCTCCAGCGCACGGAAGCGGGCCTTGGGATCGGGCTCGCCCTGGTGCGCGGCCTGGTCGAGCTGCACGGCGGCACGGTACGCGCCGCCAGCCCGGGGCGCGACAAGGGCAGCGAATTTGTCGTGCGACTGCCGCTTGCGGCTGCGGCGGAGCCTCTTCCGCAGCCCATCCCCAGGAAGGCTCATCGCGCTCGACCGGCGACGGCGAAGCGCATTCTCGTCGTCGACGACAATGGCGATGTCGCGACGACCCTGCGTCGGCTCCTCGAACTCAGCGGCCACGACGTACGCGAGGCGCACGACGGCTTCGAGGGAGTCCACGTGGCAGCCGAGTTCAAGCCGCACATCGTGCTTCTCGACATCGGCATGCCGCGCATGAACGGTTACGACGCCGCGAAGGAGATCCGGCGCCGGGCGATTGGCGTTCCGCCGCGGATCGTGGCGATGACCGGCTGGGGCCAGGAGAGGGACAAGGCGCGGGCGCGCGAAGCAGGGTTCGATGCCCACCTCACCAAGCCCGTCGATTCGGCAACCCTTCTGGAGCTCGTCAGTACCTGAGCGATCATGGCAGCCGTCCGCTGCCACGCCGTGATCACGTAGGCGCGCCACATGAGCTCGGTGACGAAATAGCCGACCACGGCGAGCGCGACGAGGCCGATGCCGAGCGGCTTGCCGAGGCTCATGGTCCACCGCCAGAAGGCATGCGGCGTCCAGTCCCACTGGAACGGCGCGATGGGATCGTCGGGTCCGCGATAGCCGAGGATCGCTTTGCCATACGCGTAGGCGATGAGATAGAGCGGCATCGCCACCGGTATGTTCTTGCGGAGCGGGATGGCGCAGATCAGGGCGCCGAGCATCTGCACCGGTCCGGGGATCAGTCCGCAGAAGAGGCCGATCGCGACCGCACCGGGTACCGAGCGGCGGTTGAGATGCCAGAGGTTCGGATGGGCGAGCCAGGGACGAAACGGCGCCGCCCAGGGCTTGGCGAGTACCGCTTCCGGCTCCGGCAGATATTTCCGGAAGAGCTTACGCAGCGGCCACCCGGCGCTCGAGCTTCGTCCTTCCCGCGGGCGTCGCCATGACGACGAGCGTCGCACCGGGCTTGGCCGTCGACTCGGGCGTGGGATTGAATTCCCAGCGGCCCTCGCGCCGCACGGCGAGCAGCACGTAGTCGCTGTCGGCGGGCGCCAGCTCGGCGATGCGCCGCTCGCGGCCGCCTTGCGGCAGCACGATCTCCTCGACGCGCAGTCCCTGGTCGGTGCGCAGCATCTCGTCGAGGAAGCTGACGACCGCGGGGCGCAGCATGCTGGAAGCGATGCGCAGCGCGCCGGTGAAGTCCGGCGAGACGATGTCGTCGGCGCCGACGCGCCGCATCTTGTCGACGAAGCGCACGTCGTGGCAGCGCGCCACCACGCGGACGTTCGGGTTGAGCTGCTTCGCCGAAAGCGTGATCACCAGGTTCTTGTTGTCGTCCCCGCTCACGGCGAAGACGCCCGCGGCATGCTGCACGCCCGCGGCGCGCAAAAGCTCGTCATCGGCGCCGTCGCCGTGCAGGTAACGTTGCTTCGGATAAGTCTCGAGCATCACGTCGAGCGAGGCCTGTGCCGGCTCGATCACCACGCTCTGCCGGCCCGTGGCGACGAGCTCATTCAGCACGTTGCGGCCGACGCGGCCGATGCCGCAGACGATGTAATGGTCCTTGAGATTCTCGATTTCGCTCTGCATGCGGTGCCTCCTCAAGCCTTCGTTCAGGTCGCTCTCCACGATGAAGGCCGTCATCTTGGAAGTCATGTAGAAGATGTTGGCGACGCCGAAGAACCCGATCACCATCGTGAAGACCCGGCCTCCCGGGCTTTGCGACAGGTCGATCACCTCGCCGTAGCCGATCGTGGCGATGGTGATGAACGTCATGTAGGCGCAATCGAGCAGCGTCGCCTTGCCGGCGCTGATCTCCCAGTAGCCTGCCGTGCCGATCACCATGATCACGGCGAAAGCGAGCAGCGAAAAGCGGAAGGCGACGTAGATGCGCCCGACGAGCTCGCGGTAGGGGTGCTGCATCGATCGAAGCCTCTTTTTGTCCCCCAATCGTATACCGCGTCAGCCGCCGGCCGAGAAGCGCGTTGCATAGCGGATGGGACTCGCCGCACTCGCTTTCGCTGCCGGTGCGGCGCTTTTGCAGTTCCAGGCCGTTCTGCCGGCGCTCGGTGCGTCCATCGTCGTCGCGGTGCTTGCTCTTCTGGCGCTGCGCTGGCGGATCCTGTGGGTGCCGGCCGCCTTCGCCGCCGGCTTCTTCTGGGCGGCCGCATATGCGCAGTGGCGCGTGAGCGATTGGCTGGCTGCCGACCTCGAAGGCCGCGACCTCGCGGTCGTCGGCGTCGTGTCGAGCCTGCCGGCGATCATGGAACGCGGTGCGCGCTTCGAATTCGATGTCGAAGGCGCCGAAGCGGACGCGCGGTTGCCGCGCAAGCTCCTTCTCTCCTGGTACGCCGCCGCGGCGGAGGAGGATGCGGCACCGGTGGCCATGGTTCATGCCGGCGAGCGCTGGGCGTTCACCGTGCGGCTGCGCCGGCCGCACGGCCTCGTCAATCCCCATGGCTTCGATTACGAAGCGTGGCTCCTCGAGCGCGGCATCGGCGCGACCGGCTATGTCCGGGCGCGGCCCGAGCCGCGGCGCATGGGCACGCGCCAGTCGTTCCTCGACGGTGTCGAACGGTTGCGCGAAGCGGTGCGCGATCGCTTCAACGCCGTCCTTGGCGCGACGCCGGCGGCCGGCATCCTCGCGGCGCTCGCCGTGGGCGACCAGCGCGCCATCTCGCGCGAGGAGTGGCAGCTCTTCAATCGCACCGGCGTCACGCACCTGATGAGCATTTCCGGCTTGCACGTGACGCTGGTATCCGGCCTCGTCGCCTGGCTGGTCGGTGCGCTCTGGCGGCGGGTACCTGCGCTCGCGCTGCGGCTGCCGGCGCGCAAGGCCGCCGCGGTCGCCGCCATCTTCGGCGCCTTGGGCTATACGCTCATCGCCGGCTACGGCGTGCCGGCGCAGCGCACCTTCTGGATGGTGAGCGTAGTGGCGATCGCGCTGTGGAGCGGGCACATCTCGTCGCCTTGGAAGACGCTCGCGCTGGCGCTTGCCGCGATCGTGCTGACGGACCCGTGGGCGCCGCTCTCTCCCGGCCTGTGGCTTTCCTTCGGCGCCGTGCTGCTCATCTTCTACTCCGCGGTCGGCTGGACCGAGCCGGGTTCCAAGCTTTCGCAATGGATGCGGATCCAGTGGGCCATCACGCTGGGGCTCGCGCCGGCGACGTTGCTTCTTTTCGGGCAGCTCTCGGTTGCCGGGCCGCTCGCCAACGCGCTGGCGATTCCGCTCGTGTCGGTCGTCATCACGCCGCTCGCGCTGATCGCGGCGGTGGTGCCGGTGGATGCGCTGCTGGAATTTTGCGCGCTGCTCGTGCAGTGGCTGCTGCAATTTCTCGAATGGTGTGCGGCGCTGCCCGGCGCGCTGTGGCAACAGCATGTACCGCCGCTCTGGGCGGTCGTCGCCGCCCTCGCGGGCGCCGCCTGGCTGCTCGCGCCGCGCGGCGTTCCTTGGCGTGCGGGAGGCCTCGCGCTGATGGCGCCTGCCTTCATGGTCACGCCGCCCGCACCGCCGGTGGGCGAGGCGTGGGTCACGACATTCGACGTCGGCCAGGGACTGGGCGTGCTGGTGCGCACCGCGGACCACGCGATGCTCTACGACGCGGGGCCCGCCTTCGGTACGGAATCCGACAGCGGCTCGCGCGTCGTCGTGCCTGCGCTGCGCGGCGAGGGTCTGACGCGGCTGGATCTCGTCGTCCTGAGCCACGAAGACAACGACCACATCGGCGGGGCGTTGAGCGTCATGGAATCGTTCGACGTGGGCGAGATCGTCTCGTCGCTCGCTGCAGCGCATCCATTGAATGTTCTTGCATCCCAGTCGCGGCGCTGCCTGGCGAACGACAGCTGGGAATGGGACGGCGTGCGCTTCGAGCTCCTGCATCCTTCGGCCGAGACGCCGGCGGCCAAGCGCAACAACCTGAGCTGCGTGCTGCGCGTCTCGGCCGGCGCGCGATCGGTGCTCATCGCCGGCGACATCGAGCGCGCCGCCGAAGCGCAGATGGTGGCCGGCGGGCGTGCGTTGCGGAGCGATGTCCTGCTCGTGCCGCATCACGGCAGCCGCACCTCGTCGACGCAAGGCTTCATCGCCGCCGTGGCGCCGGCTTGGGCGGTAATACCGGTGGGCTATCGCAGCCGCTTCGGCCATCCGAACCCGGACGTGGTGCAGCGCTATCGCAGCGCGGGGGCGAAGATCCTGCGCACTGATCTGGACGGCGCGGTGACCATCAATCTCGGACCTGATTTTCACCTCGAAGGCGAGCGCCATCTTCGCCAACGGTATTGGCTACAATGATTTCGCGGGGGGTCTTCCCTCGACCAAGAGGAGAGGAAAAATCATGGCCAAGAAAGGCGGCGGCAACGCTGTTTATCGTGTCACCGAAGTGATCGGCACCAGCTCGCAGTCGTGGGAAGACGCGGCGCGCAGCGCCGTGAAGACGGCGGCGGGCACGCTGCGCGACCTGCGCATCGCCGAGATCGAGAAGCTGGACGTCAAGATCGAGAACGGGAAAGTGGTCCAGTTTCGCGCGCGGCTCTCGCTGTCGTTCAAGTACGGAGGCTGATGGTGTTCACCGCGGTCGTGCGCATCACAGGAGCCGGCCGGCTCGCTGATTTCCGCGAGCGGCTGCGCTGGCTCCTGGTGCGCGACCCGGACGCCGAGGATTACACCGAGCATCACGCCGCGGGCACGCTGGAATACCGCTTCACGCCGAAGAAGGGCATACCTTTCCCGGTGCTCACCGAAGTGTCGAGCGATTTCCCTGAGCTGCGCGTGGAGGCCGAGTGGGACCACGACGGCGTCGCCGGGCGCGCGATCATCGAGAACGGCCGGCTGGTCGATCAGCAGCGCACCGAGTCCGGCGACGCCGGCGTCGCCGTTACCGTCGGCGAGAAGGGTCGGCTCGAGCTCGCGTTCATCTGCCAGCGGGAAGGCGACGGCTGGATCGGCTATGGCGCGAGCGCCGATGGACACACCTACTTCCGTCATGGCGACGGCGCGCTCACGCTGGTCGATCCGGCGGACGCCGACGAAGCGCTCGAGGAAGTGGCGTTCCGTCTGGTCGACGAGTGGCTCTGGTACGACGAGGAAGATGCGCCGACCGAACGCGCGCATTACAGCCAGTACGGCTATCCGGTGCGCGGTGCCAACCTGAAGTCGGCGAAGCTCGCGCTCCTGCGCCGGCGCAGCGAACCGTATTCGACCCTCGATCCGCACGCCGCAGATGTGCGCGAGGCGCTGATCTCAAAATGGCTGACGCCGGCCTAGCCGAGCCGCGCCGCCGCTCGGTGCAATGCGCCTCGGCGAAGGGGCTGCACCGCATCGCCTATCTGGAGTGGGGCGACCCGCGCAATCGCGATGTGCTCATCTGCGTGCATGGGCTCGCGCGCTCGTCGCGCGACTTTGACGATCTGGCGCGCGCGCTCTGCGGCCATTTCCGCGTCGCTTGCCCCGACCTCGCCGGGCGCGGCGACTCCGACCGCCTGCCCGACCCGGCGCTGTATGTGGTGCCGCAGTACGTCTCCGACATGGTGACGCTGATCGCGCGGCTCGACGCCGAATCGGTCAACTGGCTCGGCACTTCGCTCGGCGCCCTGATCGGCATGGCGCTCGCCGCCCAGCCCGGCTCACCCGTGAAGAAGCTGGTCCTGAACGACGCCGGTCCCGTCATCGCCAAGGCCGCGCTCGAGCGCATCGCCGCTTACCTGGGCAAGACGCCCGTGTTCGGTTCCATCGAGGAGGCGGAAAAGTACGTCCGCTCCATCTCCGCGCCGTTCGGCCCGCACAGCGAGGCGCAATGGCGCTTCCTCACCGAGACGTGGGTACGCCGGGACGCGGAAGGCAAATGGCGGCCGCACTACGACCCGCGAATTGCGGAGGAGTACCGCAGGACGCTGCCCGACAAGGACATCGAGCTCTGGTACCTCTACGACGCGATCCGCTGCCCTACGTTCGTGCTGCGCGGCGCGCAGTCCGACCTGCTGTCGCGCGAGACGGCCGACGCGATGGCGCTGCGTGGACCGAAGGCCAAGGTGGTGGAGGTCGCCGGCGTCGGCCACGCGCCGACGCTGCTCAATCCCGACCAGATCTCCATCGTGCGAGATTTGTTGCTTCAGCCTGATTCCGCCTAGGACAAAGGACGCTTAGATAACAGCCGCGTTGCCCGCCTCTGCGGATGGGCGTACCCTCGCCTGGGCTACATGGGGGAGGCTCAATGAATCGACGTGCTTTTCTGCTCGGATGGTCAGGAATCCTAGTCGGCAGCGGCAGTGGATACGTCTTGGCTCGCGGTGGTAGCAGCAGCCGTAGTAGTGGTTCGCGAACGACGAGTACTTCCTCGCACGGCAGCTCAAGTTCTACCACTGTGCGTGGACACACACGGAAGGACGGAACGTACGTTCCGGCGCATAAAAGAAGCAATCCGGACGGCTCCAAAACGAACAATTGGAGTTCAAAGGGCAACGTAAATCCGTACACGGGCAAGCAAGGCACACAAGATCCAAATCGACCTCCGCGTCCGGGTAATCAGTAAGTGGATCTATTTTCGGTTGGCGTGATTCTGTAAAGAATCCGCAGCGTCTCGGGGAGGACCTGTGTGAGTTCTTGTTCGCCGCTCCGTCCTTTACATTTCGTCACCCGACTTCAAGGGCGATTCGTCGTCGCCCTCGCTTACGGTCTCTTCCTGCTTTGCACTATGCGACCCGGCGTTGCGCAGGTTGCGGCTGTGCACCCATCCGATCCACTGACGTTCTCTGGGACTTATGGGACTGGCGGCACGTTTTTACTCACCTTACTTCGCACCGGTAACGCGGTGAAAGGTACATATCGGTTCGACGAGGATAAAACGGATTATCCGTTGGAAGGTAAGTTGAGTGATGACGGAAGCTTCGAAGCAATCGAAACGCAGAACGGCAATCTGTACGGTCGCTTTACGGGGCAACTAATCGGTCCACGGTTGCGCGGCCATTGGTTAGCCATTGGCTCGGAGCCGAAATCGTTAGACCTGTCCCTAATCGGGACGTCCAAGGCGGTTCAAGCGTCGCCGGCCTCGGCGCCGAAAGACGCCATGGCATCGCCGATCGCAGATATCCAATCTTCGAAGCCTATGAGCGGCGGGAGCTTTCCCGAGAGCAATGTTCAAACGTCGGAACCGATCTCGAACCACGGCCAGGAGCGCGTCGCTCTAAGCCACGCGATCGCTCAAGATCGTTTATCGCTGGCGCCACCTCAGGGGGAGGGTCGTAGAAGCGAATCGGTCGGGACCGATGGCATGTCGCTCTTGCAAATCGGGGTCGCGGTTTGGCTGGCCGTCGCCATCGTGGGTGTTTTCCTCGGATTCAGCCAAAAGATCGTCGTCTTCCGAAACTACAACGATTTGGCAATCGTGTTCGCAGTCGGGGCTTGTCTGCTTGCCTTCGTGTTCTCGTTGTTCCTCGTAGCTCATCATCCCGGGTGGATCTACGCGTCGGTAGTCGTGGCCGCGCTGTGCATCGGCTTAGTACTCTGGATTGTCGCTCGCACTTTTGTCGACAATCCGAATCCTTTTCTTTTGATTATCGCGTTTACGACGAAGCTAACGCTGTCGGTATTGTTCTTATTCAACCTAGTTGCATTTATTGCGCCCTCCGGGAAGACCGCTGCCCAGCGCGCGAGCAGCAGACGGACATCCCTGATAGCACTGATCCTGATCGCCCCAATAACCCTCGCTTTAGTGCGAGACAAGAACGGCATATTTTCACCCCGAGCTCTTCTAGGCTATAGGTTCTGATCGATGGCCAGAACTCTGCTTCCCCCTCAATTCCCGAGTCTCACTTCCAATTCAGTTACCAATTCGCAGCCATTACTGCGCGCCGCTGCAGTAGAGGACCGTCTCCGGGCGAGGCGATCAAATACGTACATCGAAGCAATGAAACGGCTCGATGCCGGCGCGCACATTCACGATCGGCAGGCGCTGGATAAATTTCTGGCCGACATTCGAAGGGAATTTCCCGATATCGAGCTCCAGCATTTGCCGTTGGGCATCGTCGCGCGCTGTTATCTTGGCGCGCCTTACGAGGTGCACACGCTCGATCAGGTCGGGCAAATCATTGACCATTACAAGCGTGGCGAGTCGCTCCCGCCGCTAATGGAAAGAGCGCGCTCATTGTCGCTATATCCAGGTTATGCATTCGTGGAGGTATACGTCGATAAACTCATCGCCGTAACCGAAGAAGGCGATACGTCAATCGTAAAGGGCTAACTATGTCAGATAGCGCTATAGGCGTTGCCGAACTCGCAGCCATCTACAGTGGGTTGAAGGCGATCAAAGGTGAAATCAATGTCGTTTCAACACAGCTCGATAGCGTCGGGCAAGAAGTCGAAAGTACGCGCTCGGACCTTTCGCGCCTGGAAGAGGCATTTCTCGAGTTCGTTGAATCCGACAAGAAAGCAAAGGAACTTTCACTAGCCGAAACCCGACAGGTAAAAGTTCGGCAGGAGCTCGAGACAAAGTTTGGCCATTACGCCGAGGTCCGACGGCAAGTCACTGGAATATTGCAGGCCGCCGATATCAGTTTGGTGCGGCAAGAAACCATACGATTCGCAACAGAAGGTTTGATGCTGAATGCGCCACGCTATTGGCTGGCGCCCGCACTGGTCGCGTTGGCGGGATGGCTGAGTAACAACAAGGATCTAGCGACGAAGGCAGTAAACGAAGCCGTACGTCGTGATGACGAGAAGACCTCGCTCTTCTTTGCGCTGATTACCCGACGGGCTGCCAGAGCAAACGCTTGCTCCGTGTGGTTAGGCCGTTATTTCGGGCTGCAAAACCCAGAGAAGCTTGACCGACAAACTATCGTCCTCATAGACGCCGTTGCGAGCGGAATATTCAGCACAGAAGTACGAGCTTCATGCGCCAAAACACTGGATGACTGGGTGCAAGAGCTGTCGCAACGCGCCGGCTTTGTCGATGAGCAGCGGAAACAATGGACCGATGCATTGATCTCGAAGATGCCGTCCACGGACAACGGTGGACGATATCCCCACCTCAAGAAATACAGTCTGACCTGGCAGAAGTTGAGCGACTCACTGAATGCAGTGGCCATACACGCAGTTGCCCTCGACTATTTCCAGGGAATTTACGACGGCGCCATCCCGCCTTCGCCAACCTTAGCCGCCGCAGTTGACGAGCTTTTGGACAAGCTCGTGGGCAATTTCGACGATCAGGAATTGCCCTTACGGCGAAATGATCGTCTATACCAACTGATCATTGATGAAAATGGCGACCGTAACGCCGCCCAGTCGAAGTTCGACTTGGAAAGCAAGGCGCTGGATGAGCATCTGAGCTTTACGCAGCTGCTCACGAATGCGGCCATGCACCCGGAGACTTCACATGCGTCCCGTGCCACACAGCGATTTGCAATCGCTCTATCAAAAAAATGGATAAAGGATGCGCACGGCGATCTTGGTGCCGAAATTCGCCGAGCCGTTCCCACCGACACTGACATCAGCATCGAGGATTGGCACGGAGTAACAAAAGACGGAGACAACGAAGGCGACTTGGCTCGCTCGCTTACAGAACATCTTAAGAAACGCGAGGCAGATGCAGTGGCAAGCATAGGCTTGGAGTCTCAGCATTGGATTGCTCTTGTCGTAGGGATCGGTTGTTTGCTCTTCGTCGGAAAATCTCTGCTATTTGGCGCGATTGGCATCGGCTTCCTCATTTGGTTCTACACCTCTTATTCCGGCTTGAAGAAGAAGCGGGACAAGGTGTCGGAAAACTACGCCAAATTGGGTGGCGAGGCACTACAAGTGGTCAAGGCCTGCCTCGCTGAGGTCGTGGAATATCGTCGCGAGTTCGCCAAGCGCGATGCCGCTGCTCCTGAGTTCTCCAAACTGTTGGATGGCATAAGTCCAGAGCAGTACGTGCTACATAGCCACGACAAGACGCGACAAATCATTTCTCGGTAGAGAGGAGGATTTATGAACAACGAATCACTTCCAGGTAATGAGCTCGGCGCCGCGAAGGACAGTGCGACTCGGAACGATGCCGAGATCCCGCAGAGGGCGGCCGCGGCTCCGACCACCAGCGAACGCGATGCCTTGGCCGGCGCATTTCCGAACTGGGATTTGGTACCGTCATCTCCCTTCGTGCGTCGCATAAAGTAGGCCAATGCAGCCACCAACTCAGTATTCGGAGTGGAGTGTTTGCCTTGAGGAGTTGGAACGCGGAGGCAACGACGAGACAACGCTGACGGCAATGGCCGCGGGGACGCTGAATTGGGGCGCGGGAGTGGCGCCTCTATTCGCGGAGCGTATATGTCGGCTCTTTGATGTTCGGCTTAAGCGTTGCATAGATTCGATAAATCGCGATTTGAAGTCCGCGAGAGAAGAGGCGCTTTTCCTGAGGATACTGCTGGATGCGAGGCGCGCGTTCACGTTCTTATCCAATGTAGCGGTGCTTCCTTCGTTCCCTGAGAATCTGCGTGATCAGCTATCGATTCTCGTACGGAAGTCCGCTGAAGTTGCGCAAAAGTCTCTTGAGGACAGCTCAAAGCATGATCGATCCGGCAGGCTCGGCAGCCTAATAAGGAACAACAGCCTGCTTAACTACAACGCGAACGGCAACGCAGCCTCGAATCAATCATTACCGAACCCAAGGTCGAACGATGGAACACGGCGAAGAAATATTCTCCAATGAGTGACACCAAGGAGTTCGCAGCGACATTGACCCGATATCTGAAAGCACGGGTCCCATTCATTTCTATACGCTCGGTCGAACGGGCGCGGGTCTTGGATATCTTCAAAGCCGTAGCGGCGACGCTCAACGCGCCCGTTTACGTTCATACGCTTTCGCAAGGCACCCGAGATTTGATTTCTGGACGAAGCGCAAACGAAGACCGATCTGTTGTCGCGGCGGTGGATTTTGCCAGTCAACAGATTGCTCAGCGCCAAAATCTCACGTTCGTTCTTACCGAGGTTGCCGACATCGAAGATGACAGTGCCTTTGCACGGCAGATCCAGGACGCGGTAATGCTCGCGGCTGAGCATGGCGGAGTCATCGCGGTAGTGACGACCAAAGGTGTCTGGAGCCAGCTTCAGCGCCTTGGGATGTCGCTAAGCTTATCGGTTCCCACAGAAGACGAAATGGTCGAAATAATTCGCGAGCAACTAGACGGATATCGAAAGCAATTTCGAATTGAATGGCGCGAAGCGGAAGAAAAGCAGGCCGCTGCCATATTGGCCGGAATCTCAAGAATAGAAGCCGAAAACATCATTGCCACGTTATTGGCGAATGGGGAAGTTAAGAACGCTGACCTGGCCGAACTCATGCATGCCAAGGACCGGATCTTCGCTGACATCTCCGGCATCGAGCGTGTTGACATCAGGGGAACCGAATTGTCCGTAGGCGGACTAGCCGGGCTAAAGGCGTGGTTAGAAAAAGAGCGGCCACTTCTAACCGCCGATTTGCGTGAGCGGGGAATACGCTCTCCGCGCGGTGTACTTCTCGTCGGTGTACCTGGCTGTGGGAAATCGCTGTCAGCTAAAGCAATAGCTCTCAGTTGGGGTTTGCCGTTGTATCGGCTGGACCTAGCGAATATTCACGGACAGTGGTTGGGCCAAAGCGAAGGTAGGCTCAAGGATGCGCTGTCTACTGCCGATCACGTTGCTCCATGTGTGTTGTGGATTGATGAAATCGAAAAGGGCCTCGCCGGTGCCGGCCAAGCGAGCGATGGTGGAACATCAACGCGCTTAGTGGGTCATTTCCTCTACTGGTTACAGGAAGCTCGATCGAGAGTGTTTGTAGTCGCTACGGCCAACGATGTCTCGAAGTTGCCCCCGGAGCTACTAAGGCGGGGGCGCTTTGATGAACTCTTCTTCGTCGATCTACCGAGCCCGGAAGAGCGCAAAGACATCATAAATATCTATGTGAAGCGTGGCCTAAAGCGTGAGCTACCCGAGGCTATGATGCGAGAGCTGATCGATCTAGCAGAGGGCTTCGCCGGCTCTGACATCGAATCTGCAGTGCGCGAAGTCGTGAAGGAAGCGTATTTAAACGGCGATGCCGCCATATCGGATGGCCTGTTTAAACGTAGTTTCCAAAACGTAGTACCACTGTCGAAGACGAGCCCTGAACAAATTGAGCTGATCCGAGCATGGGGTCGCGAGCGCGCGGTTCCGGCTTCTGGTCAACCTATCGGGGTGACACCCCAAGGCCGTCTACGCCGCGCGGTTCTGTCCTAATGAACTTTTTGCGCTGAGGTCTTACTAGTGCGTGGTAGCTAACCGAAGGGAGAATTAAGTGAAAGTAGACATTGAGAACACGACGGATCAATTCAGTCTTGGGCTATTCAAAGGTAAAGCAAATAGATTCGTTTCCAAACTCACAATTTCAATGAATGCCGCAGAAGTCGCCGGCTTTCTAAAGCATGTTGAACTAAACTGACGTGCCCCCCGATTTAGTACGGCATCGAAGTGGAGTCCTGGGTTAAAGATACGGGGTTTTCCAGGTTTTCGCGCACGCGATCGGCGGAACGCCGAGAAGCGTGCGCGTCTCTGAACTCT